>ERZ1032009.1-NODE-1-length-160689-cov-24.720800_pt1 | contig 160689 bp, 125 predicted proteins | sample MGYA00516700_ERZ1032009 | MGnify/ENA primary metagenome ERZ1032009 (study PRJEB33719, sample SAMN04261292) | wastewater metagenome | biome: rural village; feature: human; material: feces | host: Homo sapiens | place: El Salvador | collected 2013-01-14 ...
TCGGCTGCCATGCCGAAGGAAAATTCGTGCCATTCAAATATGGCAATTTCGACACTTGGGTCGTCCGTCACGTTCATGAGTCATCAGTAATAGGCGGCAACACGAAGACCCTCTATGAGATTGGTCCCCATCATGAGATAACTGGCGAGAAGCCATACGTGAACCTTGGCGGCTCGCCCTGGGGCACAAGTAACGTGATGGCAAAAGTGATGGGAGTGGTAAAGACCAACAATTCCGTTTACCGCGACGTACACGGTTCCGGTCATTGCGCCAAGATGGAGACCCACATAGAGACCTGCAGGGTGCTCGGCCTAATGAATATCAAGGTGCTCGCGGCCGGCAGCATATTCCTTGGCGACATGAAAGAACCCATCACCGGCACCAAGGAAGGCGTGAAGGCATTAAACTGGGGCATACCATTCAAGTTTCGCCCAAAAGCCGTCAGGTTCGACTATCGCGTCCATGTGCCTGGGAGCAAGAACCGAATCAAGCAGACTGGTTTCTCAAAGGCTTCCACCGTGGCTGGTCCTGACTATTGCATCGCCGTGCTGTACCTGCAGAAGCGCCACGAGGACGCCAGGGGAAACATCACCGCGCAGCGCGTGGGCACCATGGTCGTGAAATACGGCAAGTCGACCAACGGCTGGGTCAACGGAGCCACCTATGAGATACACTATGGCAACATTACGGGCAAGTCGTTCTATAATGCCGCCACCATGGGACTTCGCTCCACCGATTACGCCCGCAACTCCAAGGGCAAGAGCGTGATCGTGCACGAGACGGGATGGGCATCGCCATCTGAAAGCCCGACACACATCATATTACAGTTCTCGTCCAGCCACGGCGGCGCTTTCGTGGGCACTGTCGGAAACACGTTCTGGGTGGACAACGTTGGCCTTGTTTACTAATGAGACTATCACTTATATCACTTCTCATGCTCCTCGCCACGGCAAACGCCGTGGCCGTGGAGCATTCCGACTCGGTCACGACGACAAGGAAGCGAAGCGTCGTGACCCGCTTTCTCGACTATTTCAACGATGCCAACAAGGGCAAGAAGAAACGTGGCATCGATTTCTCCATCATAGGAGGCCCACACTACAGCACCGACACGAAGCTCGGCATAGGGCTCGTGGCTTCGGGACTGTACCATTCAGCCCAACGCGACAGCCTGCTGCCACCAAGCAACATATCCGTGTTCAGCGACTTCTCAACCGTGGGTTTCTACATGATTGGCATACGTGGCACACATATATTCCCGGGTGACAGCCAACGCATTGACTATACCACATATTTCTATTCCTTCCCAAGCTATTTTTGGGGAGTGGGATTTGACCAGGGCGACAACGATGACAATAAGAGCAAGCTCAAGCGTGGCCAGGCGCAAGTGAAGGCCAGCTGGTTGTTTCGCGCGTCGGGCAACCTGTTCATAGGCCCGACATTCTCGTTCGATTACATCAACGCGCACCATATCGACAACCCTGAGCTTCTCGGCGGACAACGCCACACCACGACAAACATAGGAGCCGGCCTCACCTTGCTCTACGACACCCGTGACAACCTCACGGCCCCAAAACGCGGCATGTACCTGTCGCTGCAACAGGTGTGCCGTCCGCGATTCATGGCAAACCATTACGCCTTCTCCTCCACCGCCCTGCGCACCAGTGGATACATACCCATATCCTCCGCGACATTGATAGCACTCGACTTCCGCACGGAGTTCAACTATGGCAACCCAGCTTGGGGCATGATGGCCCAACTCGGAGGCAGCAACACCATGCGAGGCTACTACGAGGGCCGTTATCGCGACAAGAACAAGATGGAGGGTGAGATTGAGCTTCGCCAACACGTGTGGAAACGCAACGGCATCGTGGCATGGGCAGGCCTGGGCACGGTGTTCAACAAGTTCAGCTCGATGAGGGCGCGCAACGTCCTGCCCAACTTCGGCTTGGGCTACAGGTGGGAGTTTAAGAAGAATGTCAACGTGCGCCTCGACTACGGTTTCGGCAAGTCTGGGCAAAGCGGATTCCTCTTCAACATCAATGAGGCTTTTTAAGACAGCCCACATACCCTATTTTACCAACAACGACTAATGAGCAATAAGCTACATTTCATACTATCCCCCATATTTCTTTTCTGCTACGCGGTCATCGCGCTGGCCGTGCCAAACATGGCATTGTCGATAACAGACCACATGCCCATCGTGGCCGCGATAGCAAACATTGTCCTGCCCTTGTCGGCATACGCCATCGTCATGTCGCTCTCGCGTCGACCTGGCAGGCAGGTATGGATTCTCTTCCCATTGGTGTTCTTCGCAGCCTTCCAAATGGTGCTTGTCTATCTCTACGGTGGCGGCGTGATAGCGACAGACATGTTTCTCAACCTCATCACGACCAACCCCGGCGAGGCCATGGAACTGCTCGACAACCTCGTGCCGGCGGTCACGGGAGTCTTCGTGCTCTATCTTCCGCTGCTCATAATAGCGGCCATACAGTGGTCGCGCCATATCACGCTTGGCACAGCCGCGCGCCGACCCATTCGCCGCCTTGCCATTATTGTCGGGGCTGTGGCCGCAATGCTCACCGCCTCGCTCTACGCTGTTTATCCCAAGGGCGAGGAAAAGGCTGGCCGGTTCGAGTACAGGGTCGAGAACAACCTCTACCCCATTAACGTATTCTATAATCTCTACCTCGCCATTCACGAGAGTTGGCTCTCCGCCCATTATCAAGAAAGAGTGGCTGGCTACCGTTTCGACGCGGTATCACGACACGACAACGACTCCACCGAGGTTTACATATTGGTCATTGGCGAGACGGCACGATCGCACGATTTCCAGCTTTACGGATACCCACGGCAGACCAACCCCATGCTATCCAAGGAGAAAGGACTGATGGTGTTCAAGGGCGTTCGCTCGCAATCCAACACTACCCACAAGAGCGTTCCCATGCTCCTGACAGCCTCAACCGCCGAGGACCATGACCGTCTATACCATGAGAAAGGCATAATAGCGGCATTCCGCGAAGCCGGATTCCACACGGCTTTCTTCTCCAATCAGCAACGCAACCACTCGTATATCGACTTCCTCGGCGAAGAGGCCAACGACGTTTGCTTCATACGTGAACACCTTGCCAACAAGTTCACCTACGACTCGCAGCTCTTGCCATACGTGAGGCGTGAACTCGCGAAGCATCCGAAAAAGTTGTTCATGGTGCTGCATATGTATGGCTCACATTTCAACTATCGCGACCGTTACCCAAAGGCTGACGCGCGTTTCCTGCCCGACTTGCCCACCGAGGCAAAGGCGAAGAACCGCCGCCAACTGCTCAACGCATACGACAACACCATCTTGGAGACCGACCGTTTCCTCGCCAACCTCATATCCATGCTTAAAAAGCAAGGCTGCATATCGGCTTTGCTCTATACCTCCGACCACGGCGAGAACATCTTCGACGACAGCCGCAAGCTGTTCCTTCATGCCTCACCACGTCCATCTACTTACGACACTGACGTGCCGTTGATGATATGGACGTCAGGTGGATACGACCGTTTGTATGCGTCAACCCTAACCGCTCTAAGGCGAAATGTGGGCAAGGGGGTTGAGTCCAACGCCTCGGTGTTCCCCACAATGCTCTCGATAGGTGGCATAAAGACTAAATTGCATCTCGACAGCCTGTCGCTTGCCAACCCTGCCTACAAGCTCGGCACGCGCTATTATCTTAACGACCACAACCATGCGGTTCCTTTGTCGGCATACGGCATAAGATGACCGCACGTTAACATTTACCACAAGACAAGACCATGATACCAAAGGATTTCGCGGAATACACACGACGGCTTATGGGCGACGAGCTCTACTCCATACTTGAAAACGGATTGTCGCAAGACGCTCCCGTGAGCGTGCGCCTAAACCCCTTCAAGACCCACGATGGCCTTGACGGTTGCGAGCGGGTGCCATGGTGCGAATGGGGCTACTGGCTCCCAGACCGTCCGGCGTTCACCTTCGACCCCTTGCTTCACGCCGGACTGTATTACGTTCAAGAAGCGTCGTCAATGTTCGTCACCGAAGCCATAAGGCAATGCATTAAACGTGGCGTCATACCACAAGAGCCACTGCTTGCAGCCGACATCTGCGCGGCTCCTGGAGGGAAGTCAACCGCCCTGCGCTCCATACTGCCCGAAGGCAGTCTGCTCTTCAGCAACGAGCCTATGAAACAGAGGGCAAGCGTGCTTAAAGAGAACATCGTGAAGTTCGGGCATCCCGATGTCATCGTCACAAACAATTTCCCACGCGACTACAAGAAGACAGGACTTCTGTTTGACCTCGTGGTGGCCGACGTGCCTTGTTCCGGCGAGGGAATGTTCCGCAAGGACGCCGGGGCCATTGACGAATGGAGCGCGCAGAACGTGGAGAAATGCCGCCTGCTGCAGCGGTCCATCATAGAAGACATCTGGCCATGCCTAAGACCTGGCGGCACGCTCGTCTACTCCACCTGTACTTTCAACGCCCACGAGGATGAGGAAAGCGTACAATGGATAGCCGACACACTGGGAGCCGACTTCATGGCCTTGGACGTTCCGGAGCAATGGAATATCACGGGCGCGCTCGTTGGCACGGCGCCTTGCTACCGCTTCATTCCTGGCCGCACACGCGGCGAGGGACTGTTCATGGCCGTGCTAAGGAAGAATGGCGCAAACAAGAAAGAAAGGGCAATAACGACTGAAAACAAGGGAAAAGCCAACAAGAAGAAATCCTCCGAATTGGACAAGTGGTTGATTGGCGACTTCTCCGTGGTGGAAGCCAACGATGGTCTTAGGGCGATACCGTCTCGATGGCTTGCCATATATAATAACGTGGTGAAAAAGCTTCACGTCATCCACGCCGGCGTGGAACTGGGCGTGAAAAAAGGCAAGGACATAATTCCCGACACGTCGCTCGCGCTCAGCACGGCTCTCAACAAGTCGGCATTCCCACAAGCCGAACTTGACACGGCCCAAGCGGTCAATTACCTTAGGAAAGAGGCCGTGACACTGCCCACGGGCGCGCCTCGCGGCTTTACCCTTGTCACTTACCGCCAACAACCGTTGGGCTTCGTGAAAAACATTGGCCAACGGGCCAACAACATCTATCCGCAAGAATGGAAAATAAAAAGCTCTCATATCCCATCGTCAGCATCATCGTTGCCATGGCACGCAACCGGGCAATAGGCATCGACGGCACACTGCCTTGGCACCTGCCGGATGACCTCGCCCATTTCAAGGATACTACTTGGGGGCATGCCATAATCATGGGCAGGCACACCTTCGAGTCGCTACCCCATGGAGCATTGCCAGGACGACGCAACATTGTGGTTAGCACCACACTAAGCTCTCTGCCCGGCTGCGAGGTGTGCGCCTCATTGGACGAGGCATTGGGCATTTGCGCGCAAGATGTGGAAAATGGCTCTCGCGAGGAAGTCTTCATCATCGGAGGCGCGGCTCTATATAAAGCGGCCTTGCCATTAGCCAAACGAATGTATATGACGCTCGTGGACCAGGAACCAACTAATGCCGACACGTTCTTCCCCGAATTCGACACCGGCCAATGGCGGGAAACAGAACATGAACAGCACAAGGGATTCGCGTTCACGCTATGGACATTAAAAAAGTAATCATGGACAAGAAGACACAAGCATACCTCGATTTTCTGCGTTTCAGCATAAACGAGAATACGGAAGTTCCAAGTTCGGCGAAAAACATCGACTGGGAAGGGCTTTTACAGTTCGGGACAAAGCAGTGCGTGCGTGGAGTATTGTTTCTCGGAATGAAAAAGCTGGGAACCACAAACAATCACCCTTCCTTTGAACAGCTTGGGCAGTGGTTGGCATCGGTATCAGCCATCAAGAAGGCGAACGTGCAGGTTTACCGTGACGCCTCCTTATTGACGAGAGTGTTCAAGAAAGAGACCGGACTGGACAGTGTGGTGCTGAAAGGGCAGGCAAATGCCATCAAGTATCCAGACCCTTATATCCGTGAGCCTGGTGACATCGACCTATGGACAATGGCTTCCACAAAACAAGCCATAAGATGGGTACGGAGCCACGACCCCAAGGCAAACATAGAATACCACCATATCGACATGAGGGGCTTGCGCACACCAGTAGAGGTGCATTACGTGCCATCTTTCGTGGGCAACCTCTTTTACGAATTGCGACTGCGGCATTATTTCAAAAAGGAAAAAAACAAGCAGTTTGGCAACATGGCTACATTGCCAGACGGTTTGGGTGAGATTGGAGTGTTGTGCCCTCAATTCGATTGCCTGTTCCAGCTGTCGCACATGATGCACCACTTCTTCTTCGAGGGACTGGGCTTCCGACAAGTAATCGACTTTTATTACCTTCTTCGTTCAATGCCCACTATAGACAAAGGCATCATGGCCGAGGTCAAGCGCCTGAACATGCGCAAGTTCACCGCCGCCATGATGTTCATCATGCACGACATCCTGGGACTGGAAGAAGAGAAACTGCTCTGCGAGCCTGATTCCAAGATTGGCACCATGATACTCGAGGAGATGCTTCATGCCGGCAACTTCGGCTACCATGACGACAGGTACGAATTTTCCAACCTTCCCCTTTGGCGGCAATATCTTCTTGAGACCTACCGCAACTTCCACTTCGCCAAGACTTTCCCCTCAGAGACCGTCTTCGGCAGGCCTTTGTCGCGCTTCTGGCATGCGGCCTACAAGCTTTGGCTATCGTCCGTGGCAGACTGATCACTGAAGTCTATCGGCAACTGCCTGTCGATGACGGCATTGAAGCTGACGATTGTCTCCGAGCGCGAAAGGCCCAACGGCTGAAGCTTGTCGTGGATTATGTTGAGAAGGTGGTGGTTGTTGTGGGCGAATATCTTGATAAACATGTCGAAACCACCCGTGGTGTAGTGGCATTCAGTAACCTCTGGAATCTGCCTCAACTTCTCCACCACCGTATCAAACTTCTCGGGATTCTTCAAGTACAGGCCAACATAGGCGCAAGTCTCATAGCCTATTTTCTCCGGGTCTATGATAAACTGTGAACCCTTGATGATACCGAGAGACATGAGTTTCTGGATGCGCTGATGAATAGCGGCTCCACTGACATTGCACGCCCTTGCCACCTCAAGGAAAGGTATACGTGCGTCACTTTGAATAAGTTGCAGGATTTTTTTGTCTAATGCATCAATAACTTGGCGTGCCATTATATAAGAATATCTTTTAATTACGAGGCAAAGTTACGAACTTTTCTAATAATTCGCAATTTTTTCAGTCTTAATATTTCCAAAGTCTCACATTGATGATATTTTCACGCTGCATTAGACGACCCGCCTCATGGAAGGGCAATGGCTATTTTTCCACGCCATTGACTCTTTTATCTGTAGCCGAATAGTTTATGCGATACGCCTTGGCCTCCCTGAGGGCTTGCTTGACGTCGCTTATTATTCCCATCCTGGTGCCACGGTCGGCCTTTATCGACACCGTCATCTGCTCCTGGTCTTCCGGCGACATCCTGTTTCGTTCCGCCGACACATAGTCGGCCACCTCCGACGGTGAGATGAACTTATCGTTGAGTTGTATTCGGGTGGCGTTGCCGTAAACCTTGCGCAACTCCGCGGTTGGGCGACCTATATATATGTATGTCACCGAGGTCTTCTTGGTAAGTCGGGTCAGTTCCGTGCCCTGCGGCGTGCGAAACTTCACCTTGACCGTTTCCTTCTGCATGTGCGTGACAATCATGAAGAAGAACAGCACCGTGAAAATGAGGTCTGGCAGCGACGCGGTATTAAGCCCTGGCACCTCATGCCTTCTGCGTTGAAACATTCTCATTGTTCGCCTCCTTTCCCATTGTATTGTTCGGCTATGCGTTGAGGGCAATCGTCTTTCACCTTGTCGCGTTGCGCTTGCGACAATGCCGCGTAATGGTTGCCGAAAAGCCTCAAAGCCGTTTGCTCACGCAAGTCGCGATAGGCGGCCACGAGTTCCTGCTGCATGGCGAAATAAGAATCGTAGCTTGCCTGCGGGTCAACGTTTACGGTGACGAGATGGCGTTTGCCCACGCGTTTCACGAAGCTCTCAACCTCATGGCGCAACTTGCCCACAGGAAAGGGCTTGTCGTCGACCGTCAGTTGGCTCTCGGCGTTGATGGCGAGCCTCAACGTCGTGCCTTTCTCCACGAACGACTGTTGCACGTCGTCCTTGCCCGTTGGGGTGAGCTGCCGCCTCAGTCCCTTGTCGATGTCCATGTTGGTCGTGACAAGGAAAAAGATCAGGAGCATGAACGAGATGTCTGCCGTTGACGTGGTGTTAAGACTCGGCACATGTCGTGATTTACGCTTGAACATCATGGCTTGCGAATGTATTTTGTGGCACCGTACACGACCGCCGCGATGGCCACGAATATCATGGCCAACGAAGTGGAGACGAACATGCCCGAGGCTTTAAGCCAAAACGTGTCAGTGTAATTGAGCCCGTTGATTCTCATTGGGGCTGACGACGCCAACAGGAATGTCAGGAGCAGCATCAAGGCCGTGCCAGCGGCTACTGCCGACCCTATCTTTCTCACGGGAATGTTGTTGACGACGCGTTCGCCGCCCTTGTTCACCTTGCCGCTCCATATCGCCGACCACGCTGCCACGCCAATGGCTCCCGCCGTGAGCAGCAGCATGAGCACGAGGAGCACGTCGGTGAACAACGGCGCATTGAAGTTGCCATCTTCGTCATAAGGCCGGTTGAACCCGACAAGCCAGAAGAGCGCGAACACCAGCACGGTGACGCCGCTCAGCACGTAGAGTACCCGCGAGGGCAACTTTCTATAATCCGTTGTCATAGGTCAGCCCTCCTTGTTGGCGTTCTTGTATCGGGCAATAGCGTCCATAAGCGTTATGGCCGACTCTTCCATCTGCGACGTGAGGTGGTCAATCTTCGAGAGTATGTAGTTGTAGAACAGCTGCAGGATGAGCGCCGCTATTATGCCGAAAATCGTGGTGATGAGCGCCACCTTCATGCCTGCCGCTACAATGGTCGGGCTTATGTCGCCAGCGGTCTGTATCTGGTCGAACGCCATCACCATGCCCACCACGGTGCCGAGGAATCCGAGCGACGGCGCCATGGCTATGAAAAGCGTTATCCACGAGCATCCTTTCTCCAGGTTGGCGTCCTGCACCGAGCCATAGCTCACGATGCTCCGCTCTATGTTGTCCATCTTCTCGTCTATGCGCTCCAGGCCCTGATAGCATATCGACGCCACTGGTCCGCGAGTGTCGCGGCACTGCGCCTTTCCGGCCTCTATGTCGCCATTCTCCACATGCTTGCTGAGGTCGGCCATAAACTTCTTGGCGTCTATCTCGCACAGGCTGAGGTATATGATGCGTTCTATGCAGAAGGCGAGGCCAAGCACCAAAGCCAAGGCCACGAACGACATGAAGCCCGCGTTACCCTCGATAAACTTTGTCTTGAGCGACTTGTAAAAGCCCTGACCCTCCTCTGCCGGCATGCCGGCGTCGCCATCAAGATCCGCGATGGAGGCCGCGCTGTCGGCATCCATCAGCGAATCTGTCGCGGCGTCGTCAACGGCTGCCGACGAGGCGGCTGCCGATGCCGTGTCGGCTTGTTGACTGGAAGACGGCTGCTTGGCGCTTGAGGATTGGGCCTTCGGCGCGGCCGTTGACAACTCTGTCGCGGCCTTGCCTGCCGACGGCTTTTCCGCCCAGGCCGTGGAGACACAAAAGACGAGGGCGACACAAACTATAACATTGGCAAACGAAAACAACGGTTTGCCTTTCTTGTTAACTTTTTTGTAAGACATATTCCTTAATTAAAATCACGGCAAAGTTACTCCAATTTATGCTTTAAGCAAAGAAAAAGACATAAGTTTATGCGATTTTTTCGTAACTTAACGATAGCCTTTTTGAAATGGCTTCACAAGTGGCGCGGACTTATTGCCAGTGAAAAAATATTTTGCAAATAAAACAGGCAAAGGGGCAGTCTTTACGTTTTTCTTCGTATCTTTGCATTACAACTATTCCGCAAATACAACCCACAGTAATGGAAAAATGTAATTTTGTCACGATTGCCGACCTTGACAAGCAGCAACTTCTCTATCTCCTTCAGATGGCAGAAGAGTTTGAGCTCCACCCCAATCGTGAACTTCTCAAGGGCAAGGTCGTAGCCACCCTTTTCTTTGAACCGTCAACCCGCACGCAACTGTCGTTCCAGACTGCGGCAAACCGCCTCGGGGCACGCGTCATTGGTTTCTCCGACGCCAAGACCTCAAGCACGACCAAAGGCGAGACTCTCAAGGACACCATCCTCATGGTGAGCAACTATGCCGACATCATCGTGATGCGCCACTTCATTGAAGGCGCCGCGCAATATGCCTCGGAAATCGCGCCCGTGCCTATCGTCAACGCCGGCGACGGCGCGCACATGCACCCCTCTCAATGCCTTCTCGACCTTTACAGCATCTACAAGACACAAGGCACTCTCGAGAACCTCAACATCTATCTCGTGGGCGACTTGAAATACGGTCGTACCGTCCACTCGCTTATCATGGCCATGCGCCACTTCAACCCCACGTTCCATTTCATAGCTCCCAAGGAGCTCGCCATGCCGCAAGAGTATAAGGACTATTGCGCAGCCAACGGCATACGCTACGTGGAGCACGCGGAGTTTACCGAGGAAGAGATTGCCGACGCCGACATATTATATATGACGCGCGTGCAGAAGGAGCGTTTCTCCGACCTCATGGAATATGAGCGCGTGAAGAACGTCTACATCCTCCGCAACTCCATGCTCGGCAAGGCAAAGCCCAACATGAAAATCATGCACCCGCTGCCAAGGGTCAACGAGATTGCCTACGACGTTGACGACAACCCGCACGCCTACTACATACAGCAGGCCAAGAACGGCCTCTTCGCTCGCGAGGCCATCTACTGCCACTGTCTCGGCATTACGCTCGACGAGATAAGAAACGACAAGACCATCATTGAGTGAGAACGAGGAAAACAAAACAAAGACACCATGTCAAAGAAAGAACTTCAGGTCGCCGCCATTGAGAACGGCACCGTTATCGATCACATCCCGGCCGACAAGACATACCAAGTGGTGAAGCTGTTGCGCCTTGAGGAGATAAGCACTCCCGTCACCATCGGCTACAACCTCCCGTCAAGCAAGATGGGAAGGAAAGGCATAATAAAAATCGCCGACAAGTATTTCTCCGACGAGGAGATAAACCGCCTCTCCGTGGTGGCGCCAAACATCGTGCTCAACACCATACACAACTACACCGTGGTGGAGAAGAAGCGCGTGGAGACACCACTGGAGCTGCACGGCATCGTGAAGTGCAACAACCCCAAGTGCATCACCAACAACGAGCCGATGAAGACCTATTTCAACGTGGACAAGGCGAAAGGTCTCGTAAGGTGCCACTATTGCGACAAGGAGCAACGACTCGACGAGGTCACACTGGTATAAACGAGACTGAAACATCAACCTAACTATAATCCGGACGATTATGCAGCAAGACACCAAGATTTTTGAGCTCATCGAACAGGAGCACCAACGCCAACTCAGGGGCATGGAGCTCATCGCCAGCGAGAACTTCGTTTCCGACGAGGTCATGGCGGCCATGGGCAGTTACCTCACCAACAAATATGCCGAGGGTCTCCCCGGCAAGCGCTACTACGGCGGCTGCCAAGTGGTGGACCAGGTGGAACAACTCGCCATCGACCGCGTGAAGCGTCTCTTCGGCGCCGAGTTCGCCAACGTGCAACCCCACTCCGGCGCGCAGGCCAACCAAGCCGTGTTGCTCGCCGTGCTCAAGCCTGGCGACACCTTCATGGGTCTCGACCTCGACCAGGGCGGCCACCTGTCTCACGGCGCAAACGTCAACACCTCCGGCATACTCTACCACCACATAGGCTATACCCTCTGCCGCGAGACCGGTCGCGTGGACTACGACGAGATGGAACGCCTCGCCTTGGAGAACAAGCCGAAGCTCATCATCGGCGGCGGCTCGGCCTACAGCCGCGAATGGGACTATGAGCGCATGCGCAAGATTGCCGACGAGGTTGGCGCGCTGCTCATGATAGACATGGCGCACCCTGCCGGACTCATTGCGGCCGGACTGCTGAAGAACCCCGTGAAATATGCCCACATCGTGACAACGACGACCCACAAGACCCTTCGCGGCCCTCGTGGAGGAGTCATACTCTTGGGCAAGGATTTCGACAACCCTTGGGGCTTGCGCACCAAGAAAGGCGAGCTGAAGAAGATGAGCCAGCTCATAAACTCCGCCGTCTTCCCAGGCAACCAAGGCGGACCGCTCGAACACGTGATTGCGGCCAAGGCCGTGGGCTTCGGCGAGAACCTCCAACCGTCATGGGTTGATTATGCCAAACAGGTCAAGACCAACGCCGCGGTGCTCGCGCAAGACCTCATCGACAAGGGCTTCGCCATCGTCTCAGGCGGCACCGACAACCACTCCATGCTGCTCGACCTCAGGCCTAAGTACCCCGACCTCACGGGCAAGGTGGCGGAGAACGCGCTCGTGGCAGCCGACATCACGGTGAACAAGAACAAGGTGCCTTACGACGAGCGCTCGGCGTTCCAAACATCGGGCATCAGGCTCGGCACAGCTGCCATGACCACTCGTGGCGCCAAGGAAGACATGATGCACCTCATTGCCGACCTCATCGACGAGGTGCTCGCCGACCCTGAGAACGACAAGGTGATAAAGAGCGTGCGCGAGAAGGTGAACGCCACGATGAGCGACTATCCCCTCTTCGCTTATTAACAAGAACAACAAATCACACATATATAATATCACAATGAACAGAACAGAACTCATAGCAAAGGTGGCAGAGCGCGCGCAAGTGTCAAAGGCCGACGCGGCGAAGTGCCTCAACACCGTTCTCGGTGTCATTGCCGACAACCTCACCAAGGGTGACAAGGAGCTTACCCTGCCCGACTTCGGTCGTTTCTACGTAAAGCAGGTGCCTGAGCGCCAGGGCGTCAACCCTCGCACAAAGGAGAAAATCACTATCGAGGCTCACGAGAAGCTGATATTCAAGCCCTCCGACAACCTCGACCTCTACACTCGCAAGCACTGCTAAGCAACAAGGAAAAGCCATTGGGGACGGTCATGCGTAAGGACCGTCCCCTTTTTCATTTACGCACACGACAAGAAGGCATGGAGACCAACAACAACACATGGATGACGCACGGGAAGCATGGCAACGACAGGGGCGACTGGCCGCTGAGCATCGTCGTCTTCGAGGATGACCCATACCATTTCAGGCTTCTCCAACACCATCTCACCGCCATGAACCCCAACCATGAGATAATGGGGCCGTTGACGACGACCGAGGCGGGCAAGGCCTTCTTCTCCTACCACCAAGACGTGGATCTCATCATAGCCGACATCAGCCTGAGCGACGGACTGGTGTTCGACGCGCTCGCCTACGCACCCGACGACATCCCCGTAATCTTCACCACGGCCCACAAGGACTATGCCCTCGAGGCCTTCCGCCACAACAGCCTTTGCTATCTTCTGAAACCCATCAGCGAACGCGCCTTGGCAAAGGCGATAAAGAGGACCATGCCGCTGATAAGAAACGCCAGGCACGACTTGGGAAACGACATGCCGGCACATGACACCTACGGCACCCAGCACCGCCACGACTTCCTCGTGAAGACGGCGACAGGCGAGCGACGCGTATACGCGCCAATGTTGCGATACGTGGCCTCTGAAAACAAGTCAACTTACCTGCACCTCATCGACGGTGAGTCGTTCACGCTCGACCTGACGCTGGAAGAGCTCGCAAGGCAACTCGACCCCGTGGCCTTCATGCGCGTGAACCGCAAATACATCATACCCAAGGAACAGGTAAGGGGATTCGAACATCTCGCCAACGGCAGAATCCGGCTTGAACTGTATGGAGACGCTTGCCCGGAGATAATTGTAAGTCGCACACATCGCAACGAAGTGTGCGAATGGTTGGGGGAATAATAACGGTTCATCCTACAAAAACGACATTTCGGTATATTACACAGCCCTCGCGCCATCTTTCCTTCACAATAGCGTTACCTTTGTCTCACCAAAAGAACACATCAGGTAACAAAAAGAATAAAAGATGGAAAGACAGAACGAGAATCTAAGAAAGTTATTCGAGAGCCATTACACATGGATAGAAGGCTTCAACCGCAACGTGCGCCGCTACTACGACCGCCTGGCGATGATAGACCCCTACTCCAACCGTCAATGGACATACAAGGAACTCAACAACGAGGTGAACCGCTTTGCCAACACGCTGCTTGAAGATGGCTTCGAGGGTGGCGACGTGGTCATGGTGATGACGCAAAACTGCCCTGAGTTTGCCTTCGCCTACATATCCACGCAGAAGATTCACGGCGTGATGTCGCCCGTGAGCTTCCGCCTGAGCGCCGGCGAGCTCGCGCAAAACCTCAGCGACTCAAAGCCGAAGGTGATAATCTTCGACAACAAGCGCAAGGACACGGTGCTGCAAGCGGTGAAGATAAGCGGCTTGCAGCCCAAGCGCCTCATCGTCACCGACGGCATCACCGACATGAACATCGTTTCCTATCACGACTATGTCGACGTGGCTTCCAACCGCGAGCCGATGGTCGCCGAGCCTCTCAACATCTACGAGGAAACCACGCGCCTCTACACCTCCGGCACCACCGGCAGGGCCAAGGGCGTGCCATTGACTTCCATCAACGAGGTGCTGTCGGCCCACGACATCATGATTCACTTCCCCATGAGCTTCCGCGACGTCACGCTGAACACCACGCCATGGTTCCACCGCGGCGGCATCCACTGCGGCGGTCCCTGCCCCACGTTCTACGCCGGCGGCACGCTCGTGGTGATGAACAAGTTTGACGCCGTGAACACGCTTCGCTACGTGTCGCGCTATCACATAACATTCGTCATTGGCGTGCCCACGGTGCTCGAGGAGCTTGCCGACGCGCAAGAGAAAAACAACTACGACCTGTCATCCCTCTCGGGCATCATCACCATGGGCTCGCCCCTGGAGCGCTCGGCATGCCTGCACTACCAGAAGGTGCTCACGCCAAACATCTACAACGGCTATGGCACCACGGAGACGCTGTGGAACACCTTCCTCCGCCCGTTCGACTTGCCAGAGTATGCCGGCACGGCAGGCGCGTCGATGGTCGACGACGACGTACGCGTGGTGAAAATCTACGAGGACCACAAGGCGGAACCCGACGACGTGGCGGCAATGGACGGCCAGGAGATTGGCGAGGTCGTGATATGCTCGCCTGCGAAGTCGCCTTACATGTATTTCAACAACGAGGAGGAGACCAACAACAAGTATCACAACGGATTCATCTACACGGGCGACCTCGCCACATGGGATAAGAACCAATACATCACCATCCTCGGCCGCAAGGACGACATGATAATATCATCGGGCGAGAACATCTATCCGACAGAGATTGAGGAAGTGCTCAACAAGAACCCAAAGGTGAAAGACTGCATCGTGACATCGGTGCCCGACAAGATTCGCGGACAGGTAGTCACGGCCTACGTGGTAAGAGCGGGCCACAGCCTCAAGCCTGAGGATCTTGACCAGTTCTGCAAGGACTCACCAGACATCGCCAACTTCAAGCGCCCGCGTTTCTACCGTTTCGTGGAGCAGATCCCGCGCAACGCCACGGGCAAGAAGCTGCACGTGAAAATCAAGGAAATAGCCAAGGACGACCTCGTCAACGGCTTGCTTTACAGGGTCTGACACATGATCGACATCCTTCCACGAGGCTTGCGGCCGCGTGGAAGGAAACAAGATATAAAAATGATGATAGACAAGGAACAAAAGGTAGAATACCACCACTCCATGTCCATCCAACTGCGCTGGATGGACGCCGACGCCTTCGGGCATGTAAACAACACCATGTATTTCCAGTTTTACGACACGGCGAAGATGGAATATTTCCGCACGGTGTGTCCGGGGCTCGTAGGCAAGCTCGCCATCGTCACCGTGCACATTGAGGCCGACTTCATGCAGCAGGTCTATACCAAGGAAGGCGAGGTGACGGTACAGTCGGCCATCACGCACATAGGCAACAGCAGCTTCACCATAAGGCAACGGCTCGTGGGCAAGGACGGTCAGGAGAAATGCGTGGGCGAAACCATCATGGTGCTCTACGACACCAAGAAGGGCGAGACGGTAGACTTCACGCCGGAATGGCGCGCGATGATAGAGGACTTCGAGAAAAGGAAACTCTGAAGGCGCGGCTCCCGATAATCCATGACAGGCACCATGCGCCCACATGGAATTGTAAAATATTATTGCCGAAATTTAACACTTGGAAACAGGGGCAAATAGAGCGAAAAAAGGGTAGCCTTTTGCCCTTTGATAACAGCTTTGGATGGTTTTCGGCCAAAAATCGTTGCCGTTACGGTGTAATCGCATCGCCGTTACACCGTAATGGCAACGCGATTACACCGTAACGGCGACGCGATTACACCGTAACGGCGACACGATTACACCGTAACGGCGACGCCATGTTAGCGAATTGGCGACACCCGAAAACCTCTAAAAACATAATCGCTTAATAATCAACCGTTTATCAAAACAGCCCATAATCGCGTCATTTACAACCAAGAGACAGCTTGGTTGAAAAAAATCGATTCTTAGACGACCATTTGTAAATTATTTTACCTCTACCGTATGCTTTGCAGGGGCGACTATGGATGGTTAGAGGCCATCAAAATCCCGAATGGCCGTCCGCAACCTGAATGCCCCAAAAGTTTTTCAGAAATAAGAGAATCTCACACCTCTTCCATCCTCCATAGCTTCCAACCGTCAAACTGCATGATGATCTTATGCAGCCGGGTGCCCTGGCGCAACGCCTCCACCCTCGGAGCCTCAGCATAACGATTGATTTGCTCGACCGCCTGATCCCATTGCTCGTCAATCTTTGCCTTGTGAGCGGCCTTGGTCATGCCCGTTTCCCTCTTCGGTATTAGCTTGAGCTCCAATATATAGCTGTGCTTGGTAGGATAATGCGTCAAGTCGGGCAAGAGGAAGAAATCGCAATAGCCATGATTGAGTTCCAGCTCCGGAGCGGTATAATAATAAGGATCCAAGCTGAGGTATGCCATGAAGAAGCCCTGCAAGTTGCGCTCCGCCTCAATGCCGTCACGCACCGACGACACCTTCTCATAGGCATCGGCCATGTGAGCCAATGGCTCACGCCACTTTCCGTCGAATGCCATGTAGGTGAACATCGTAATCAAGTCGTTGGTGTTGACATGTCTCACTTCCTGATACTCATCGCGCAAGAAGCCGTAATACTGCTTGCGCACATTATTGTTGGGGATTCCAAGGATGAGCTGGCTACCGAGCACGCCTTTAATGGTCAGCATACCGTAATAGAACAGCAGGCTTGGGAAGACCTCTGGGTCGGTGATGTCATGCGCTGGGAAAGTGGTGAAAAGCTGCGCCGCTATCTCGCCCCTCTCGGCGATGGTACGTATCACGCCCTTGCGGTCGCCATCCATCTTGTCGAGCTGAAGCAGCTTCTTCATCTTGTTGTAGTCGGTCTTGGTGTTGGGGTCTATCATCTCCTCAGGTGACCTGCCGTAGCTCATGTAGTTGCGCAGGTAATAGATTACCATGTCACAGTTGAACACCTTGCTCTGTGTATAGAACGCGTCCTTTGAGAAACAGTAGTTGTCGTACCAAGGCTTCATCTCGTTGACCACCGCTTCCACGTCACAGTCGGGGCGCACCTCTCCCGTGCTTTTATAATAATTGAAGATGTCACGCACGTCCTCGGTGGAGAAGCCAAGCATCTGATTGAACTCTGGCTTGGTAGAGATGTGCCACCCTATGTTGAAGCCACTTGTCACATCATCGAGCGTCACTGGACTCACACCTGTGATGAAAATGCGTTCGAAAGTGCCCTTGAACTTCTTGAATATGTCGCGGTAGAAGCCTTCAGCGTGGGTCATCGCCCAATAAACCTTCTCACCCTGCTCGTTGAGCACCGTGTTGGTGAAGTTATCATATTCATCTATGATGAGATAGAGGGGATAGCCCTTGGTTTTTGCCTCATTCTGGATGATTGCAAGTTTACCGCCCGCGTCCTTTGCGGCGTAAACATTTTGTTTAATCATGTCAGAATAAAACTCATCATAGTAACGGACAAAACCGTCAAGTTGTACGCCCAAATAAAAGTTGAACTTCTCCTCCAGGTTGTCTATGTTACCCCCCACCATCGAGAAGTCGAGGTGGAGCACTTGATACCTGCCCTGCGAGGGGGTTGGATGCTTGCCTATCCAGAGATTACCGAACCACTGTTCAAACTTGTCCTTCGTGTGGCTATCGTAGTAGGCATGTAGCATACCCAAGAAGACGCTCTTGCCGAAACGTCTGGGACGGATAAAAATGATATACCTAGCCTGCTTCTCCAGTTCCAGGATATACATGGTCTTGTCCACATAATATATGTTCTGCTCAACCATTGTTCGGAAATCAGAGACTCCATATGGAACTTCCTTGACATTCTGCACCATAGACAATTGAATTAATCTAATACCACAAAGTTAATGCTAAAAAACGATATTGTCAAATTTATAACAAATATAATCCTCAAAAAAATTCACAACGACACATACAACCCAAACAACAAGTACGACATACGCGAATTGCTTGTTATCAACTACTTATAAAAAACAAGATATTTTTAGCATCACTTAACGGGTGTCATTACGGATTTTTGTTTATTTTTGCCACTGCAATCATCAAGACGTGAATATTATCTACATATATATTTAAAAAACATCTACCATGAACAACAACCAATTGATATTCAATGCCAACACCGTGATAGACCAGTTGCAGATGGCACCCGAGGAGATAAAACGCGAGGACATCGTGCGCTTCGTGAGGAAAAACAACATTCGACGTGTCAACTTCCTGTATCCTGGAGGCGACGGCAAGGTGAAGACGCTCAACTTCGTGCTGTCCGACATCGACTACCTGCAAACCATTCTCACCTGCGGCGAGCGCGTCGATGGCTCCAGCCTCTTCTCGTTTATCGAGGCGGCGAGCAGCGACCTCTACGTGTTGCCTCGCTTCTCCACGGCTTTCGTGGACCCCTTCAGCGAGGAGCCTACGCTGTGTATGCTCTGCTCTTTCTTCAACAAGAACGGCCAGCCTTTGGAGTCGTCGCCGGAACACACCCTGCGCAAGGCGGTGGAGACGTTCCGAGCCACTACGGGCATGGAGTTCGAGGCCATGGGAGAACTGGAATATTATGTCATAAAGGAAGCCGACGAAAACTACAAGGCACGCGACCAGCACGGCTACCATGAGAGCGCGCCATACGCCAAGATGGGCGAGTTCAGGCAGAAGTGCATGGACTATATTGCCAAGGCGGGCGGACACATTAAATATGGACACTCGGAGGTTGGCAATTTCGAGCTTGAAGGCTTGCTCTATGAGCAAAATGAGATAGAGTTTCTGCCGGTGCCGGCGATGCAAGCCGCCGACGAGCTCCTAATAGCCAAATGGGTAATCCGCAACCTCGCATGGAGGGTGGGTCTCAACGTCACCTTCGCCCCGAAGATTACCACGGGCAAGGCGGGCTCAGGGCTGCACATCCACATGAGGCTCATGAAGGACGGTCGCAACATGCTGTTGACTCGCGGGAAGCTCAACGACAACGCGCGCAAGGCAATAGCCGGATGCATGAAACTCGCGCCAAGCCTCACGGCGTTCGGCAACAAGATTCCGACGAGCTATTTCCGCCTCGTGCCACACCAAGAGGCACCTACGAACATCTGTTGGGGCATGAGCAACCGCTCCGCCCTCGTTCGCGTACCATTGGGTTGGACGTCGGGCGTGGACATGAGCCATGTTGCCAACCCTTTGGAGCAGGAGGTGCCCTACGAGGAGCGCGGAAGCGTGAAGCAGACTTTCGAGATTCGTTCCGGCGACGGCTCGGCAGACGTGTACCAATACATTGCCGCGCTCTGCGTGGCGTGCCGCCACGGTTTCGAGATGGACAACGCCCTTGAGTTGGCTGAGCGCACTTTCGTGGATGGCGACATCAACGACCCAGCCCACGCCGAGAGGCTCGCTCAACTCGACCACCTGCCCGACTCTTGCGACGCGTCTGCCGACTGCTTGCTAAAGCAGCGGGCAGTTTACGAGGCAAGCCACATCTTCTCGCCTCACATGATAAACGGCATAGTGAAAGAACTGAGATCGTATAACGACCGCACGCTGCGCCACGACATTGCCGAGGACAGGCGCGAGATTGGAATACTCGTAAAAAAGTTCTTCCACTGCGGATAACTAATAATGCTTTGCAGGGCCCGCCCCTGCAAAGCATTATATAATTATGGTGCCTATGTTGATTTATGTGGGTGTTTTAGCTTCACATTTTTATGACGCTTGCGGCGTAGCTATCTTTCAAATCTTTTAAATCCGTGTGGAGAAAAAACTTAGAGTGTGAGAATTCCGTAAGGAAGTGTATTTTACCCACACGAATCAGTATAGGACCTAAGCCATTCAAAGCCACTCGCCTAATACAGTCAATTCCTTGTTGGCTTCCAATGGTATCTCAGCTCCATCTTTCGTGATGGTTACGAAGTTGAAAGAAAATCCTTTTACAGGTAGTCCATCGTATTTATATTCTGAAAATTTGGAATCGTATAATCTTTTTTGTTTTATGGAAAAAGAAAATTTGTAAACATGATTCCTTATTACAAATCCCATACTCCCTTTCCAATCATTTATCATGTAGCTGTAAAGAGGTTTATCTGTTTCACCTTGCCATCTTACCACATAATATCCCAATTTAAGCGGGAATGAATCCCTGCAGTTATCAAAAGCGTCCTTATCCTCATCGGAAGTCGTAAGTTTGGCCAATACATTTGCAGGTATATTAGAATATATGTGCATGTCTTTATGGTCACCGAATGTTATATGGCATGTGGAAAGAGTGTCTATTATTGTGTCAGATGTTACTACGCAAACCACCCCATCGTATGTTCCAGCATGGCGATCAGCTATGGCGGGATCTTCTTCATAATAACAATGTCCTGAATTATCATCTTGGCCAGGACTGTTATCTTTTGGAAAACACCCAGACAGCGCGAAAGAAACGCAACACAAGAAAAATGCTTTTTCCAGTTTCATATCCTTATGAGATTTATGAGATTACGATATATCCTTGGCAATAGGTTGTAAGACCATTCTCATCGCCAGAATGATGACGGCCAGTCATAAAACGATTCGCGTCGGAAGAGACCCATACGTTTCGAGATTCTTTTATGCTATCAGACGTTATTTGATTGACAATCGATACTTCTTTACCGTTAAACTTAATAATGGCCGTGGCATATCGGGTCTGACCATTCTCGTCACCATTATGTTGACGTCCTACCAACACACGATTCTCAACGGCATCATACCCATTTCCAGAAGATTCTTTAAACCAAGGAGACCATTGAATGTCATCAACAATAATATTTCCCTGAACAACGGAATTATTCTCATCAAAAGCAGCCAACGTACTGTATTCGTACCATGTTTTACCATTTTCATCACCAGAATGACACCTTCCTGTAAGCACGGTATTTGAAGGGCATAAAAAATAACTGTTTTTTTCTTTAATCGCATCTGTGCGTTTCCGAGTTTGCGGACGTATAAAAATTTTTTGACTCATAATTTAATAGAATTATATGGTTGATAAATTATGCTGCAAGTTTATGAAAAAAGTTCGAAACAGACACGTATTAAAGAGAAAATTTAGCATTTATTAATCTTAGAGAACTATTCATGCTACTACCGCTAAACAGTTAAAAACACGACAAGCATTCTTGTCTATATGGGAAAAATTAAAGGATTTCTCTTTGCCGTACGACACAGAGAAATCCTAATGACCGATTTGGGTTTAATCCGTTTTAATTATGTGGGATTGGCCAATAATTATATTAACTAACGCTCTAACAAGACTTCGAGCCGATAAATTTCTATCTGGTCTTTGCAACTATATTAGTGAGGTCTGAAACGGATTATAGTTTTTGCGTTGCTACTACACAGAAAAGGAGGGTGTGTCGAAACCCTTATATAATTATGGTGTCTATGTTGATTTATGTGGGTGTTTTAGCTTCACATTTTTATTTCACACAGATTTAAAAGATGTCGGCTTCGCCGATTATACATACGGTAATGCTGTGCCACCGCGTAGACGCTTGCGGCGTAGCTATCTTCCAAATCTTTTAAATCCGTGTGGAGAAAAACCTAATTATGTTAAGGAAAAAGCCAGGGGGTACTACTTCAAGTCAACCGACTTAATGCTCCTCACGTTTCCGGTCATGGGGTCAAAGACGACCTGTGCCGACTGCTTCTTGCCGAAGAGGTCGCCGCTGAGCGACTGCACGAAACCGAATTGCGCCATGGTGGTCTCGTAGGTGGCCACTGTGACATTGCCCGTGGTGAGCGTGGCCTTGACCTTTGAAGGCAAGCAAGATCGCAGGCCTATGTCGGCCTTGTCCTCCTTTTTCTTCTCGGCGGGGTCCGCCATTGGGTCCGTGGCCGTGTGCTCGTCGACGATGGTCAACTCGTAAGGCTCACCGCTGAGGTCATCGGCATCGACGAGGCCGAAATGGGAAGAGAAGCGGAAGAGCACCGTGCGCCCCTCACGCTCAGGCACGAAATCCACTTGCGTCAACGTGGTGTCAGTCTGCGTGTAGCCCTCGAAGAGCTGGCGGAGCGCGCTCTCCTGCCTGTTCATGTTGTCATACATCAGCTTGAGCTGCGCGCCGTCCTTTGGCAGGTTGTCGGCATCGCCGCGACTGAGGGAGTTGCGGCTGTCGCGAATGTCGTATATCTCCTTTGCGGACAGCTCCGCCATCTTCGCCGTGGAGCCTGCCGAAAGAATGTCCTCGGTCATGAAGTCGGATGGGTTGAGACGCTTGGGCTTTGGCGCGGGCGTGAAGACGTGCGCCAGCTGAGTGGGCTGCGTGGCGTCGGTGTTTATGGCAAGGAGCTGGCCGCCATGCGTCAATGCCACATGGTCTATGGAGCGTCGCTTGTCCATGACGAGCGTGAACTGGCGCGACGTGTCGGGGATGGCGGTCTTGTCGATGTCAATACCTATTATGCGGTAAGTCGTCGTGGGCTTCTGCGCCACTTTCTCCTTCATGAATCGCTCGGAGTACTGGCAGAAGTCGCCTGGGGTGTATTGCTTTTTCTCAACCTTTATGGTGAACCGCAAACCGTTCTTGGGGAGCATGTAGCTGGTTCCCTCTACGCTCTGTGCCGACGCTGAGAGCGCGACGAAAGACATGGCGGCCATCAAGCCGCAAAGAGTGTGATTCTTCATTGTTTTATAAGATATAAGCTTCATTCCAACCGCTTGAAAGCCTTTGGCAGATAATTTATGATGTCGCTCGCGATGAGACTTTCCTTGCCAAGCTCCTTGGCGGCGAGGTCTCCGGCAAGGCCGTGAAGATACATTCCGATGGCGCACGCGTCACGCTGATCGTAGCCCCTTGCGAGAAGTGCCGTGATGATGCCCGTGAGCACGTCGCCACTTCCTGCCGTGGCCATGCCGCTGTTGCCCGTGGGGTTGAACAAGACGGTTCCGTCGGGCAGGCACAAGGCCGAATAATGCCCCTTCAAGATGATGTATCCATGAATGCGCGCCGCCATCTGCCGGGCACGCATGAGCCGGTCGTAAGCGCTCGCGCTCGTGCTTCCCATGAGGCGGTCAAACTCCTTGGGATGCGGCGTGAGGATGATGTCCTTGGGCAGCTGCTGTATCCACGCCTGGTGGCTCGCCAGGATGTTGATGGCGTCGGCGTCGGCCACGACAGGGCACTTGGCGCGGCTTATCTGGCCGATGAGCGCCACGGCGGTGCTTTCCGACAGGCCAAGTCCGGGGCCGATGCCGAGAGAGTCAAAATCGTCGCAAGCCACGCTCTCGGAGAATTCGTAGTCGTCCTTGTCGAGTTGCAGCACGGCTTCCGGCACGCTGATTTGCATTATGTCATAGTTGCGCGCAGGAGTGTGCACGGTGACCTTGCCCACTCCCGACCTGAGGCATGCCTTGGTGGCGAGCACGGCGGCGCCCGACATCCCGAAGCTTCCCGCCACTATCAGCGAGTGGCCCATGGTGCCCTTGTTGGCGAAGTCGGAGCGGCGGCGCAAGAGCGGCGCCACGTCGTTCTCCTCCAGTATGCGGCACTTGGCCTCGGTCTGCATGATATACTCAGGGCTGAGCCTTATGTCGATGACCTTCAGCCGGCCAATGAATTGCTGGCAGTCGGCAAAGAGCATCGACAGCTTCTTTTGCTGGATGGTAAGCGTGAGGTTGGCACGGATGATGTTGGCATTGACATTATAGGTATTGTCCTCGCACATCAAGCCCGACGGCAGGTCGATACTTACCACCTGGCACGGGCTTTGGTTGACATACTTGACCAGCGAGGCGAAGCCACCCATGAGGGTCTTGTTGAGTCCAGACCCAAAGAGGCCGTCCACGACCACCGTGTCGGCATTGAGCTTAGGAGGGTCGAAGTTGACCGATATTTCCGTGAACTGCACCTTTCGCTGTTCCACGAGCCGGTCACGGTTAGCGGCGCAGTCGTCAGACAGCTTGTCGTGAATGTTAAACAAATAGACCGACACCTTATAGCCGGCATCGGCGAGCAGGCGCGCCACGGCAAGGGCGTCGCCACCGTTGTTGCCAGGACCGGCGAAGACCACCATTGGCGTGCTGTCGGCCCACTCCTCCATTATGGCGGCGGCGAGGGCCTTCGCGGCACGCTCCATGAGGTCGATGCCCTTCACGGGCTCGTGCTCTATCGTGTACTTGTCAAGCTCATGAATCTGAGCAGCAGTAAATATCTTCATACCAGTGCAAAAGTACAAAAAGAATGATGATTAAAGGAAAAAGTATCACCTATTTTTCGTAATTTTGCAGTATTATTCAAAATTCAACGAATCAAACATCGCATTATGAGCATCATTAAAGTTAAGGACAAGACGTTCAAGACGTTTATCCCTGAGGATGAGATTCAACGGCGCGTGAAGGCCGTTGCGGAGAAAATCAATAAGAACCTCGACGGCCAGAACCCTCTGTTCCTGGCCGTTCTCAACGGCTCGTTCATGTTCGCCGCCGACCTGATGCGATATATCACCATACCATGCGAGATATCATTCGTGAAGCTCGCCTCCTACCAAGGCACGACGTCGACGGGAAGGGTCAAGGAAATAATCGGCATCAACGAAGAGTTGCAAGGCCGCACCGTGGTCATCGTGGAAGACATCGTGGACACGGGCAAGACCATGAAGCGCATGCTCGAGAGCCTCGGTACGCGCAATCCGGACTCGCTCCACATCTGCACGCTGCTCGTGAAGCCCAACAAGCTTGAGGAGAACCTCAACATCGAGTACGCCGCGATGGAGATACCCAACGACTTCATCGTGGGTTACGGTCTTGACTACGACCAGCAAGGACGCAACCTGCGCGACATATACACCGTCGTGGAAGATTGACACGGAGGCACAGCATGACCGGGCAGACCGCCTGGCCCGCACATAAATATATAGGACATAACATTTTAACAATAACATAAAAATAATGAAGAACATTGTTATTTTCGGTGCCCCAGGTTCAGGCAAGGGCACACAGAGCGAGAAGATGATTGAGAAATACGGCCTCGGCCACATCTCCACCGGAGACGTGCTGCGCGACCAGATCAAGCGTGGCACGGAGCTGGGCAAGACCGCCAAGGGATATATCGACAACGGCCAGCTCATTCCCGACGACCTGATGGTGAGCATCCTCGCCGACGTCTACGACAGCTTCGGCAAGGAGCACAAGGGCGTGATCTTCGATGGCTTCCCACGCACCATCCCACAAGCGCAAGCGCTGAAGGACATGCTCGCGAAGCGCGGACACAAGGTGGCTGCCATGATAGAGCTTGACGTGCCCGAGGACGAGCTGATGAAGCGACTCATCAAGCGCGGACAGGAGAGCGGACGCTCCGACGACAACGAGGAGACCATCAAGAAGCGTCTCACCGTGTATCACAACCAGACTTCTCCGCTCATCGAGTGGTATGAGAAAGAGGGCATCCATCACCACATCAATGGCCTTGGTGAGCTCGACAGGATTTTCGGCGACATCTGCGCCGTCATTGACGATTTAGCATAATCATGGAGTCGAACTTTGTAGACTACGTGCGCATCGTCTGCCGCTCAGGAAAGGGCGGCAGGGGATCGGCGCACCTCAGACACGTGAAATACCAACCCAACGGCGGACCCGACGGGGGCGACGGTGGGCATGGCGGAAGCGTCATACTGCGCGGCAACCACAACTACTGGACCCTGCTGCACTTGAAATACCAAAAGCACGTCTTCGCCGAGCATGGTGGCAACGGCGGATCCGACAAGTGCCACGGCACCGACGGCAAGGACGAGTATATCGACGTGCCATGCGGAACCGTGGTCTACAATGCTGAGACGGGAAAGTATGTGTGCGACATCACTCACGACGGGCAAGAGGTAGTGCTGCTGAAAGGTGGACGCGGAGGACTGGGCAACTTCCAGTTTCGCACCGCCACACGCCAAGCGCCACGCTTCGCGCAACCGGGTGAGCCGGCACAGGAGATGACCGTCATCATGGAGCTCAAGCTCCTCGCCGACGTGGGCCTCGTGGGATTCCCCAACGCCGGAAAGTCGACGCTGCTCTCGGCCTTGTCGAGCGCGAAACCTAAGATAGCCAACTACCCATTCACCACCCTGGAGCCTTCGCTCGGCATAGTGAGCTATCGCGACGGCAAGTCGTTTGTCATGGCCGACATACCAGGCATCATAGAGGGGGCAAGCGAGGGAAAGGGACTCGGATTGAGGTTCCTGCGACACATTGAGCGCAACTCGCTGCTGCTCTTCATGGTGCCGGGAGAGAGCGACGACATAAAACACGACTACGAGGTACTGCTCGGTGAGCTGAGCAAGTTCAACCCCGACATGCTGGAGAAACACCGCGTGCTCGCCATAACCAAGAGCGACCTGCTCGACGACGAACTGATAGAGATGCTGAAAGAGGAGCTGCCCGACGACTTGCCTACGGTATTCATATCGGCCGTGACGGGACAAGGTCTCGATGAGTTGAAGGACACGTTGTGGAAAGAGCTGAACAGCGAGAGCAACAAGCTCGCCGAGATAACGGCGGAAGACACGCTCGTGCATCGCGACAAGGAGATGAGTGCCTTCAAGCAGGAGATGCTCGAAGAGGATGCCGACGAAGACGACATCGAAGTGGTTGACGCGGAAGACCTTGACGACGATGACCTTTTGGATTGATGATTTTTCAAGATGATAGAACCTGTTCTACATTTATATGATATTGGCGAAGCCTTGGGGTTGAAGACGACCGAAGGCTTCGCCAAATTTGATAATGGCGCAGTCGTCGCATTCTCAACGACACGGCATGGCGGGGCAAGCCAAGGACGATATGGCGAATTGAACATAAATCCTTATTGCGGCGACGACAGCGCGGCAATAAGCTACAACCGCGCCGCGCTATGCGCCAAGTTGGGCATAGACGACGTCCACCTCGTGTTGCCACACCAAGTGCACGGCACCAAATGCCTCAACGTGGACGTCGCCCTGCTCTGCTCCACCCCAAGCCGGCGACAGCAACGACTTGAAGGCTACGACGCCCTCATGACAAACCTCAAAGGCGTGTGCATTGGCGTTTCTACCGCCGACTGCATACCCGTGCTCATCCACGACCCACAGAGACACGCCGTGGCGGCCATCCACGCCGGATGGCGAGGCACCGTGGCAAGGATAGTGGAGAAGACCCTTCGCGCCATGAAAGCCAATTACGGCACGGAGGCAAGCGAGGCCGTGGCCATTATAGGACCAGGAATATCACTGCGCAACTTTGAGGTGGGGCAAGAGGTCTACGACGCGTTTGCGGCCGCTGGCTTCGAGATGCAAGACATAGCGCAAAGATTTCCTTGCAAGGCAGACCCCGGGAAAGAGAAGTGGCACATCGACCTGCCGCTCTGCAACAAGCTGCAATTAACACGCTCCGGCGTAAGGGAGCAAAACATAGTGTGCTCCGGCATCTGCACCTACGACAACGCCGACGACTTCTTCTCCGCACGACGCCTGGGCATCGACTCCGGGCGCATATACACGGGCATAATGATAAAGCATTAAGAAAATGAGCAACATAAAAGATACTATAATATTCCTCTTTCTATCGGCACTGCTCTCAGGCACAAGCCTCAACGCCACGGCACAACACGGTTTCACGGCCATGGAACAGTCGTCGATAAGCGTGCCCACGCCTGGCCTGTTTACGCACAGCAACGCTTTCAACATCGACTTCAGCATTCTGAAGCCCGAAGAGTATTCCTTCCCCCTGCCCGTGGGAAAGGCTGAAGTGAAAGGCGGACAGGCATTGGAAATAACGACGACGAAAGGCGATGCCGTGAAAGCCATGTTCAACGGACGCGTGCGCCTGTCGCGACGCACCTCACAGTACGGCAACACCATAGTAGTTCGCCACAACAACGGCCTTGAGACCGTCTACGCCTACAACGCCCAGAACCTCGTGCAAGTGGGCACACGTGTCAAGGCCGGGCAAACCATAGCCATAGCCGGAGGCGACAACGGCAGGGTGTATTGCCTCTTCGCCATCATGGTGAACGGTGGATGGATAAACCCGGAGACCGTGATAAACCCCAAGAGCCACAAGCTGCGCAAGCAGGTGCTGCAATGCAAGAAGACCGGCAAGAACGTTTCGGTGACGGTGCTCAACCAAGAGAAAAACGAAAACACGTCGCTTGACCCGGACATCAGCAACGACGACTACGAGAATGGCTCCTCATTAAAAATCGACTTGAAGAAGATAGAACAGCAACACTGGGCGTATCCCCTTCCCGACGCCAAAGTAATAAGCCCATACGGTGGCCGGGGCGGCAGAGGACATTCCGGCGTGGACATCAAGACCAAGGCCAACGATGAGATACTGGCCGCGTTTGATGGCGTAGTGGAACGGTCGGGACCTTATTACGGCTATGGCAACTACATCGTCATTCGCCACGCCTACGGATTCTCCACTTGTTACAGCCACCAATCAAAGAACTTCGTAAAAGCCGGGCAGAAAGTCAAGGCAGGCGAGGTTATCGGCCTCACCGGACAAACAGGACGCGCCACCACTCCGCACCTGCATTTCGAGATACGATTCTGTGGAAAGCCCATAGACCCAGCCATTTTCTTCGACCACGCCAACCATACCCTCAAGGCGCAAACGCTCACCGTGAAGAAAGGCCAGAAAACGCTGTCGCAGCAGAGAAACAAATAAGCGCACAGGAATCTATCTTCTTGAGAAACTTCTATAAAGAAAAATACACTATGAAGGCAAAACACAGGAGAAGAATAATTGAATGGGGAATACTTACCATAATATCGTTCCTATTCTATGACGTAATTTGGATACCAACATCAGAAGAGTTTACATTTGCTCAAATAAATGATGTTGCCAACTATCTACTGGCAGACTTCACATATTGCGCATGCCTTTCATTCTGCATTGTATGGACAAGTTTCCATATAGCACAATTAAAATACTTTTCACGAATTTGTTATAAACGGCAGCTTCTACTTAGCTTAACCATCCTCTTTAGCAATGTGCTAATATCCGTAATCTTAGAAAACACATATGAATTGTTGGTCTCCGCACCTTATGATTCTTTTGAGGAAGGATTACTCATCGTATGCTTAATCTCCACACTGTCTACTTTAGCACAATGCGCCCAATACTACAGCAGGATGGTGACAATGCAAGGCGAGCAAATCGTAACTACACAAAAGAAAATGCTCAAGATGCAACTTGACCCACATTTTATTTTTAACAGCCTAAACATCTTGGTCGGGATAGTTCATACAAGTCCTGATGCCGCAGAGAAATTCATCATACGCTTATCACATATATATAGGTACATAATAAAAAGCATAGAGCAGGACATGGCAAGCATAAGCGACTCTATAAATTTCGCCATTGATTATGCTGCTCTTCTTAACATTAGGTTCCCAAACAAAATAGATTTTCAGGTAGACCCTTCACTTGAACAAAACAAGTGTGAATACATCCCAGTAATGTCACTACAATTACTTATCGAAAATGCGGTTAAGCATAATATACCCGATGACTATCGTAAGCTGCAAATCAAAATTTCCCGCAGGGATAACAACCTCATCGTGCGTAATTCCATTAACGAAACAGAAATCTATAGCTCCAAAGATTCTTTGGGATTGGGATTAAAAAACCTTTACGAACGCTATCGCATACTTGGGTTGCAATGCCCACAAATAAGGAATACCGAAAGTTTTTTTGAAGTAGAATTGCCCATAATTCAAAAGAAATGAAACACATACTAATCATAGAAGACGAGCCTATCAATGCAGACAGACTCAAGAGGATGCTACTTGATTTAGACGACACTCTTATTATCGATGGGCCGTTGTCAAGCGTGCAACAAGTATTAGACCAACTAAAGATGCAAAACGACTATGACCTTATCTTTTCTGACATTCGTTTAGGTAATCAAACTGTTTTCGAAGCTTTTCATGAGATCATGCCAAACTCGTTTGTCATCTTCACCACAGCTTATGACGAATACGCAATGGAAGCAATACATTCCAATGGCATTGACTACCTGCTGAAACCATTTGACATCAAAGATTTACAAAACGCCATACATAAAATATACTTGTCTCCCCAAAACAGCGTTAGCATAAAGGAAGGGCTTTTCAACATAACTCAAGAATTTAATTGCTTTCAGGAAAGATTCTTGGTCAGTAAAGGAGAAGAACTCATTTCATTGTGCTCTGATGAAATCAGTTGCTTTAAAAGAGATAATGACAAAACCAAAATAATAACAGCAAATGGCGGACAATATGAGAAACATGTATCACTCTTAGAGTTGGAAAAGAAACTTAGCCCACAAAAGTTTTTCCGCGTCAACCGCAAATACATTGCCAATATAAACCACATAAAAAAGATTTCACTATTCTTCAAGTCGAAATTAATACTTCGAATTGATGGTTGCAATGATGATTATATCATTGTCAGCCAAGAACGTTCTGCTCTTTTAAAGGAGCTTTTAAACAAGTAAACATTGCGTCATTATGAACAGAATGTATCTTTTGTGCATAACATTTATTTTGGGCATCGCTTTTTTTGCAAACGCACAAAGCAAGCCTTCCGAACTGAAAAGAAAGATCGCACTAAACGGAGAACTGTTATCGTGTGACACATGGCAAGTAGATGCTTCATTTCATTACTTTGTTTGCCCATATATTGGTTTAGGAGGTTCCATAGGTATGTGGAAACAATATATGGCAGATGGCATTCCATCTGGACGAGGATGGACAGTGGATGAAGATCATGAAAACGTGGAAAACTTTTTCATTCATCCGTCCATAAGTCTTGTTTCACCTTGTATTGCAAAAATTGGAGAAGGGCATTTCAATTTGTTCGTTGAGCCTGGCATAATGATGAACATACCATACTGCAACGTTTTTGTTACACTTTTAGACGACAGAGGTTCAACTATTGGCTATAAAAAAGTCAGCACTAATAAAGGACGATGGTATGCTTTTGACTATAAAATAGGTTTAAGTCTTACCTACGACCAATTCGGATGTTCGATTGGGTATATACATTCAGACCTTGACATTTTTGGCATGCGCCGCAATATGATTTTTGATGGCAAACTATTTAACGCATACTATCCAGAAAGAAAAAATCCACATGGATGCTTTGTCTCATTCTTCTATCTTTTCTAAACTTCCTACCATTCGGATAAGAGCAGACCAAGAACATTTCATGGCGTGATTTTCCATGTTCATGACCATTTTCATCCGTTTCAAGGATAATGACATTACAGTAACTACGAAATTATCATATTTTTGCTTCATCAATTTTAAAGTACATTCAAAAAGTAACAAAATGAAGCACTTTTTTCTTATTTTATTTGGAGCATTGCTATTATGCTCTTGTCAAGACCGCGGCATTGAAAGCGAGCTAACGCCAAGTCCTTGCCAAAAACAAGAAGATAACAACAATGCTTTCCTTGTTTTCTCCTCAAGAGAGGAACTCGCTGAGGCTATTTCCAACTTAAGAAGTGGGAAACACTACGACGCGACAAGAGCCTCGAACATGTCAACTGTCAATAATGACAAAGTCAACAACGGCGGGAGTGGGACCATGCAATTTCTTTCTTTGCCTAATGCCAACAAACAAAAATACATGGCAAGACTCACACAAGCACAAATAGACTCCATAAATACGGACGAAGACAGCCTTGAATTCTGTATGTCGGACTCTATAATTGCAGATGACAACTTTGCCCAACTTCTTAATGTCACACGTGAGATAGAAGTAGATGACACAGTATATAAATATTATGGGAACGGTGTTGCCTTCTCGGAGCATTCTAAGGCCAAACAACTAAATGACATTGATGCAGAAGTAGCAAAAATAACTGTTGACGACAACAACATAGGGAAAACACTTTCAATTAACAAAGACGTACGATTCATTCCTTACAACTATACCGCGACGGAAGAGACTGACGACAATACAGGCACGAGAGCATACACGAACAATGAAGCACTTCAACTAAAAATTGGAGTCACCATTACCGCAAACAATATTAGAGATGTCGATTACAATAGCAAAGGAGACGGTGGATGGTTGCATCGTGCATGGAGTCGGCTATGGGGGAGAAACGTATTAGCCATAAACCAATTCAATGGACACAGAAGACTACGCTTGGGACTATATGATCAAAATTATTATGTTTATGCCAACATTGGCACAACGATGAAGATGCAAAAGAAAAGATGCGGTATATGGTGGAATTGCAAAGCTGATGAAATCCGTGTCGGATGGTCAGCAATAGAATTAAAATACACTTTCCCTTCACCTGTCATACAGTATCTAAATCCAAATGTGAATCCAAAACAAGCAGTCGAAACAGACTATCCATCTTGGCTGAAACATAATTTCCCTTTTAAAAACGAAAATAGCGTTCTGTTCCATGTTCCATTTACCTCATATAATGTCACTGTCAAAAATGTCAACTCACTTCTTAAGTCAGGCATCAAATCACTGTTGAATAACGGTGCCAAGAGCCTAAGGGATTACATAAACTCCACACCAGAAAGTCAAAGGGGCTTGTATTCTGTTGACAATTCAGCCTTGTACGTCATAACAGGAGCCGATGAAGATGGTAAAAAGAATATCAGAACATTCACCAGGAATTTTTATGAGAAATGGTTCCCAGGTAACTATGCAGTAGGTATTTCTTATAATGGAAACTGGAATTTGAAAAACATATCTATTGACGGAGGAAAATCCACTAAGCTTTCAAGCTGCGTTGTCTATGGTGCCGTTAAGTATAATGGCAGATGGCTCGCGGCAAGGATTACAAAAAGCAAAGACCAAGTAAGATAAGCAATTGGTTCTTGTAACCAGATTTGAATTCATTTAGAAAGTTATCATTATGGCACATTCAATGGAATCAGAATATAGGAAAGTTGTATTGGCAGTACTGATGGCTGTGTGTTGCCTTTCAACCACCAAGGGACAAGGCAAATTCCACTTTGATATTGATTATCATTACAACTTGGGATTGTGCGAAAAATTAATGGGCGTGCCCCTTAAACGCAGTCAATACAAGATGGGAGGAAACTCCATACAGTTCACCCCACGCTACGACATAACCCGACAGTGGTCTGCAGGAATAGGCATTGGGCTTAGCAGATACACCAACCTTGACTATAACACGATGCCTGTCTACGCTACGGTGAGGTACAAGGCCATGGAGAAAGTGCCAAACCTTTATATTTTCACCGATTTAGGATACGCGCTAAAGGTTGGCGACTTCACAAAAGGTTTCACTGGCAACATAGGAATAGGCTACACGCACATGTTCAAGAAGCACTTTGGCTTGAACTTCCAGATTGCGTATAACCTAAAGAGGTTCAACGACGTTCCCGTTTACATCTACGATGTTGACTCACACGAAACTCACCTTTTCAACGAAAACAGCACCCGACATTCATTGTCGTTTGGCGTTGGCATAACGCTGTAAGTTTGCAGAAGATTGCGACTGAAAAGGCAACGGCATCACAATGTAAAGCCGTTGCCTTCTTTTTTATAACCAAAAAAACTTAAATCATGAGGCCGTAGACCTTGTTTCTATATTATTATTACTACCTTTACGACACACTCTATAAATCGATATGGACAACTTAGTAGAAGTCAGAAATGTCACCAAGCGGTTTGAGAGCCACGTGGCTCTCAACGACGTGTCGTTGTCTGTCAGACGCGGCAGGATATTCGGACTGCTTGGCCCGAACGGTGCCGGAAAGACAACACTGATAAGGATTCTCAACCGCATAACGGCTCCAGACTGCGGCGAGGTAATATTCGACGGTCGCCCCATGGAACCGACCGACGTCACTCGCATAGGCTATCTTCCCGAGGAACGCGGCCTCTATCGCAAGATGAAGGTTGGCGAGCAAGCCGTGTATCTCGCGCGCCTGAAGGGAATGGACAAACATGAAGCCGAGAGCAGGCTGCGAGACTGGTTCGACAAATTCGGCATCATGCCGTGGTGGAACCGCAAGCTCGAAGAACTGTCGAAGGGCATGGCGCAGAAGGTGCAATTCATCATCACCGTGCTCCACAAGCCAGAGTTGCTCATCTTCGACGAGCCGTTTTCTGGCTTCGACCCGGTGAACGCCGAACAACTGAAGCGGGAAATCCTAAAACTGCGTGACCAAGGCCACACCATAATATTCTCCACGCACAACATGTCGAGCGTGGAGGAGATATGCGACGACATAGCCTTGATAAACCACTCTGAGGTGGTGATGCAAGGCGAGATGAGAAGCATAAAAAACAGCTTCCGCACTGGACTGTACGAGCTGAAAGCCACCACGCCCCTGCCCGACCGCGACGGCCTGCCTTTCAAGATAACAGAGCATGACAATGGCCATGGCACGGAGCGTTACCTGCTCCAGGCCAACGAGGGTGTCAGCGGCAGCGAACTCGTGCGCGCGCTCAGCGAGATGGCAGACGTGACGTATTTCGCCGAGCACGTGCCGTCGATGAACGACATCTTCCTGAAAGTGATAGGCAAGGAAACCAAGTGGAACGAAGAGCAGATAGAAAGCAAGCAATGAACAAGATACTTATCATCATCCAGCGCGAGTTTCTAAAGCGCGTAAGAACAAAAGGCTTCATCATCCTCACCATCACCATGCCGTTTATCATGGCGGCTCTCGTCTTCGTGCCGCTATGGCTCTCGTCGATAGAGAACGACGAGCAACAAAAGGTGGCGGTGATAGACCCCACCGGCGTTTACGCCAAGGACCTGAAGGCGTCTAAGTCGTTCGCCTTCTCCGCGCAGCCTGTCATAACCGAGGAGATGCGCTCGGAAGACTCGCCCTACGACGCGGTGGTGGCCATATCGGGCGACCTCGTGAAAAACAACGGCAAGGTGACCATATACAGCCACAAGGAAATCCCAGGCAACATGCTCGACTACATACAGTCGAAACTCAACGAGACGGTGCAGAAGCAAAAGCTCGAGGCCACGGGAATAGCCGGTCTCGACAAGATAATAGACGACGTGCAACGCGACGTGAACATGAAAACCGTGAAATGGAGCAAGGAAGGCGACGAGCAAGCTTCCAGCACGTATGTGGCCATAATAGTGGGCGGCATATTCACGCTCCTCATCTACATCTTCGTAATAACCTACGGTGGCATGGTGATGCAGAGCGTGATAGAGGAAAAGACCAACCGCATAATGGAGCTCTTGGTGAGCAGCGTCAAGCCTTTCCAGCTCATGATGGGCAAGATTATCGGCGTGATGCTCGTGGGCATAGCCCAAATGGCGCTGTGGGGCGTTATACTAAGCATCATCATGACAGTGGCTTCCGTCGGCTTCGGCGTCAGTCAAGCCCAGTCGATAGCGGCAGGGCAACCCATGCCATCGCCCACGATGAACATGAGCCAAGACACGCAAGAACTTCTCACTGCCATAGTCAACCTGCCATACGCTGAGATAGGCTTGATGTTCATCATCATGTTCGTAGGTGGCTACTTGCTCTATTCCAGCTTCTTCGCCGCCACAGGGGCAAGCATCAACGAGCAAGAAGACGCCAACCAGTTTGTGGTTCCCATAACGATGATTACCCTCTTCGGCCTCTACGCCGCCATGTACAGCATAGAGAACACCGACGGGCCCTTGGCGTTCTGGGCATCGCTGTTCCCGCTCACGTCGCCCATCGTGATGATGATACGCATTCCCTTTGGCGTACCATTATGGCAAGAGCTTCTGAGCATAGCCTTGCTCTACGCCTCGGCATTCCTCATGATATGGATTGGCGGCAAGATTTACCGCGTAGGCATACTCATGTATGGCAAGAAGCCAAGCATAAAAGAGATAATAAAGTGGATGCGCTATAAATAGTGTTTCACCGCCCTCACGAGCCGGCACAGTCCTCGCATGCCCAAGACGTTGAGCGACAACAGTTTCAAGCTGCCCAAGAATCGCATCATGGGCAGTTTGACATCCGACATGTCGCCCGTGTAGATATAGGTTTGCAACTGGATGTCAAGCACATGCCGGTAGTATTCGCAGAAGCCTTCCTGATGGGCATTCAACATCTTGCTTGACACTATTTGAAGATGCGCGTCAAGCAAATCGCGGTATTCCGCTCCGCCTGCCCGTTGTGTGATGCCCAAGGGGTTGACGGTGTAATGATACGCGCCCAACGACGTGGTCTCGACTTTTCGCGCTTCCCTTAAAAGGTTCCACAGCGTGGACACGTCCTCAAACTTCTTTCCTTTTGGAAAACGGACATGGCCAAACAGCTGACGCTTGTAAATCTTATTCCAAGCATAGGTATGGGCATAGGCTTTGCCGCAAAGCCAATAAGCGGCCATGTCGGTGTAATCGTGGTCTGGGAAAACAATGCGCGAGACTGGGCCACGTCCGCCTTCACGCACAATGGAATATTCAAGAATGTCAACGTCGGCTCGCGCCATCCGCTCGAGCAACGCTGGGTAAGTGTCAGGCTCAATATAATCGTCGGAATCCACAAACGTGACAAACTCGCCTCGCGCAAGTCTTAAACCCTCGTTGCGCGCCTCTGACAGTCCGGCGTTGGCCTGATGCACGACAATAGCCCGCGGCGACTTGTATTTATCGCAAATCACCGCGGAACCATCTGTTGAGCCATCGTCGACGATTATTATCTCCATGTCGTCAATGCCCTGGGCCAAAACGCTGTCGACACACCGCCGAAGCGTACCCACGACATTATAGACAGGGATGATAACCGAAAGCAGCATGTTGAAACGTCAGAACTCTATGACGAGCGACTCGCGTTGCGTCAGCGGCACGTTCTTGGAGATGTCCAAGGTCTTGCCCGTGACGACATCCTTTGCGGTCTTGTTGTCCTTGATTATCTCAGCATAGCGAGCCACGTCGAGCACGTTGTCGGAGCGTTTGCCATTGAGAATGGTCATCACCGTCTTGCCACCATACTGGCGGGCAATGACATAAACGCCATTATAAGGTATGAACTGGGTCTGCGAGCCCTTGCTTATCACCTCATTGCCCTGACGCCAATGCAGCAACGCGCTCAGCCAGCTGAACATCTCGTTCTCGGTCTTGGTGCGTCCCTCGGCGGTGAAGCAGTCGTGTTGGTCTCCAGCGAATCCGCCGGGGAAGTCCTTGCGCACGTAGCCATCGGTAACCTCCTTCGTGCCGTTCATCAGCACCTCGGTGCCATAATAGAGCTGCGGTATGCGGTTGATGGTGAGCAGCAGAGCCAACGCCTGCTTTAGCATGGTAGAGTCTTTGGTGTTGCCAAGGAAGCGGTCGGTGTCGTGGTTCTCAATGAAAGCCAACACCGAAGACGGGTTGGGATAGAGATAATCGTAACAAAGCGAGTTGTAAATGCGGTTGAAACCGTTCCACCAGCCATCCGTCTCCTCACGCTTAGCCTGGTTTAGCTTGTCGAAGAAAGAGAAGTCCATCACCGTCTTCAAGTAGCTGTTCACCTTTGAGAGCTTGGAGTCTTTTTGCCAAGAGGCGGTGTACTGCGGCTCCGTCACCCACGTCTCTCCCACGGTGTTGAAGTTGGGGTATTCGGCGTCCAGGGTCTTCATCCACTGCGCCATGGCCTTGCGGTCGGCGTAAGGGTAAGTGTCCATGCGTATGCCGTCGATGTCGGCCGTCTCTATCCACCACTCACTGTTCTGTATGAGATACTTTATCACGTGAGGATTGCGCTGGTTGAGGTCAGGCATCGACTTGACGAACCATCCGTCGGTGGTCTCAGCCAAGTCCACCTTTGAAGCGTAAGGGTCGAGCACCGGCGTGAGCTTATAGCTGGTCTGTAGGCCATAGCCTGGATTGTTGAACCAATCCTTCGACGGCATGTCGCGGTTCCAGATATGATAGTCGGAGCAGTGGTTGAAGATCATGTCCATCACCACTTTCAAGCCTTTCTTGTGGCAATCCTTTATGAGATTGCAATATTCATCGTTAGAGCCAAAGCGCGCGTCCACCTTGTAGTAGTCGGTGGTGGCATAGCCATGATAAGACGAGCTGACGCCATCGGTGGGACAGTCGTTCTCAAGTATGGGCGTGAACCACAGTGCCGTCACCCCAAGCTGCTTGAAATAGTCGAGATGTTGGCGTATGCCCTCAAGGTCGCCCCCGTGACGGAGCGACGGCTTCGTGCGGTCGCACAGTTGGTCGCGCATGCCTTTCACCACGTCGTTTTTCGGGTTGCCGTTGGCAAAGCGGTCGGGCATGAGCAGATAGAGCACGTCGGCATTGGTGAAGCCCTTGTGAGCCTCGCCTGGCATCTGGCGCTCCTTTAGCTCATATTTTATCTTCTTGCCGTCGAGCCTCAACGTCATCTCGCCAGCCTTGGCGTCCTTGAGGTTGAGATACACGAAAAGGTAGTTGGGGGAGTCGAGGCGAACCACGGAATCGACCTTCACCCCGGGATAGTCGGTAGTGACGTTGCGCACGTCGCGTATGCCCTTGCCATATAGCATTATCTGGAGCGAAGGGTCTTTCATGCCCGCGAACCAATTGGCGGGATCAACACGCAATGCAGTGGCTGCGTTCATCATGGCCATGGTAAGGATGAATAAAAAAGTTATGAACAGTCTTTTCATTATTTTTCTTGATTTTATCTGTCATTGTTTGCGGCGCTGTCGTCAGCGACAATAACCGCTGACGACTCGCCACGATTATTTTTCCTTGATGGTGAAGACCACCACAGAGCCGATCAATACGCTCACGCCAGCCACGACCATCATACTGCTCTGGACCGAGCCCACGAGCGACAATATGACACCTCCGATAGCGGCCGCCACAATCTGCGGAACGCAGATGGTTCCATTGAACAAGCCCAGGTAGGCACCCATGTGGCCATAGCCTTGAAGTGCGTTGGTGACGAAGGTGAACGGCATGGCGAGCATGGCGGCCCAAGCGCAGCCGATGAGCAGGAATGGCACGAAGAGCACATACTGGTCGTGGATGAAGGCGCATGCCACGAAGCCGACGCCACCAAGCACGAGGCTAAGTGAATAAGCCATCTTGCGGTTCTTGAACTTAGGCAAGACGACTGCCCAAACCACTGAGCCAATGGCCTGCACGGCAAAGAGGATTCCCACCCAGTTGCCGGCGGCTTGATAGCCCTCGCTCGTCACGTCGGTAGTGCCCCAACAGTTGGCGGCCACTGTGCCGTTGGTGTAAGTCCACATATACATGAAGGCGAACCAGCAGAAGAACTGCACGAGACCGACTTTCCAGAATGTGGACGGGGCGTTACGCAACAGCACGAACCAGTTGCCAGAGCCTTCCTCCTTTTCCTCTACCGACTTCAACGAGCCATTGTATTCGTTGTAGTCATGCGGATTCCACTCTTTCACCTTCCACACGGTGTAGATGACGCAAAGGATGAGGATGGCGGCACCCACGTAGAAGCTGTAAATCACCGAATCGGGTATCGTTCCCTTGGCGGCGGTGTTGGCAATGCCCAAGGCGGCGAAGACGAACGGGAAGACATAGCCCACCAACGAGCCGGCGTTGCACAGGAAGCTCTGGATGGAATAAGCCAGGCCTTTCTGCTTCTCGTTGACCATGTCGCCGACAAGCATCTTGAATGGTTGCATGGCCATGTTGATGCTTGTGTCGAGAAACATAAGGGCGATGAGACCGAAGACCATGGCCGTGCTCACGGTCATGCCGAATGATCCGGAGTTGGGCAACAGGCACATCACGAGCACCGCGATGGCGGCACCAACAAACAGATAGGGGATGCGGCGGCCAAAGCGACACCACGTCTTGTCGGAGCAGGTGCCCACGATGGGTTGCACAAGGATGCCCATCAGCGGCGGCAATATCCAGAAATAGCTAAGGTTGTGCGGGTCGGCGCCGAGAGTGGCGAAGATGCGCGAGATGTTCGCGCTCTGGAGGGCGTAGGCAATCTGCACGCCAAAGAAGCCGAAACTGAGGTTCCACAGCCCCCAAAACGACATGTCGGGCTTCTCTTTCAACATTGTCGGGGTCTCATTATTCAAATCCATACTCATCGTATTTGGTTTTTATCCGTGATTTAATCTGAATCGTCATCGTGTTGTGCCCCTGATGACCAGGCGCGTCCTCACTATGCGCTTCTCTATCTTCTCCATGGACAGTTCGCCTTCCACCTTGCTTATGAGGATGTTGGCGGCCTCCTCTCCTACCCTTTGGCCTCGCTGCTCCACCGTTGTCAGCATTGGGTCGCTGGCCACGGCGCGCTGCCCGTTGGTGAACCCGCAGATGCTGATGTCTTCCGGCACCCTGTAGCCCATGCGCTTGGCGGTATAGAGTATGCCGATGGCGGTATCGTCGTTGACGGCAAAGAAAGCGTCTGGTATCTCCTCTTGCGACAGCAGCTCCGGCGTTATGGCCTCGGCGTCGGAGCGATTGTCACAGATACGGAAAAACCTGTCGTCGGGTTCCAAGCCGTTGTGCAACAAGGCATCGCGATAGCCATTATAGCGGTTCTTGCTTATCTCCATGGTCATTGGCGACCCATAGAACGCGACGCGGCGGCAACCACGCTCTATCATGTAGTTGACGGCGTTGAACGCGCCTTGGTAGTCGTCGACGACAACGCGGTCGCAATTGATTCCCGTGCAAATGCGGTCGTAGAACACGAGCGGCATGTGGCAGTCCAAGATACGCTTGAAATGATCGTAGCGCACGGTGTTCTTGGCCTCTGAGACGATGACACCACACACGCGATTCTCAAGAAACCGCTTGCAGATGAGGGCCTCCGTCTCGTACTCGTCAAGGCTCTCGCTTACCATCAAGGTATAACCGTGGGACATGGCCTCCTGGTTGATGCCACTCAAGACGGACGAGAAATAGAAATGCTCAAACTGGGGCACTATGACGCCAATCGCCTTTGACGACCTCGCCACATTGCTGCGCAAGCATTCGGCAAGCACGTTGGGATAATAATCGTGCGCCTTTGCGTAAGACTTGATACGGTCGCGCTGTTCAGCGCTTATTCGAGGACTGTCTTTCAACGCCCGCGAGACCGTGGCCACGGAGACGCCCAAGGCCTCCGCGATGTCTCTCATTGTTATAGTAGAATGTGCCATTTAATATCGCAGCTTTTAGGAATTCTTTTTTTTGATTGCTCACTGCAAATTTAGGTCTTTTCCTATGCAACAAAAAGAAAAGACAATCAATAACATTGATATAAATTATGCAAACGTTTGCGCGCCATGCTAAAAACTCTTGTCCACGGTCAGCCACTCATCATCCGTGGTGAGCATGAACTTGGACGACGTGTCGCCCGTTACGGGATTGTCGCTGAAAAGCGCGCCCGTGAACTGTGTTATCTGGTTGCGGCTGACCGGCACGTTTTCAAACGTGTGGCTGTAAACCGCCTCGCCTGTTGGGCCAAGTCCCGTGACTTCTATCTTCAGCCCCTTGCTGTCGCTCTTGGGGAATGTGTATATCTCAAACTTGGCCGTCTTGCCTTTCATGTCGTCGGTGATGGCTATCTTTACGGTTTGGCGTGAGTTGACGCAGCCGTTGCCTGTCAATCCGTCGAGTGTTGAGCTGCCGCCCGTGTAATAGAATTGCAAGGTTGAGATGTTGTCTGGAACCTTGTCGGTCGTGACAAACCTCACCATTGCCACGACACGGTGCATGCTGACGTCCACGTCGAGGCCATTGCCCTCGCCGACCGTGATGTCATCGCTCCACGAGAACGTGTCAGACAAGTCGCCACTGAACGTTATCTTCTCGGCATTGGTCATCGTTGGTGTCTTGGCTTGATTATGGGCGACGATAACCGCCTTATACGCCCCTGGCGCAAGGGCCACGGAGAGCGTGCCGAAATCCTTGTCGCCTGCCTTTTGCGTAGTCTTCACCGTGCGAACTCCGCCTTGAAACACCGCGAGGTCTATCTGCTTGCACAATTCGGAAACTGACTGGGAACGCGACTGCGCAGTGGAGAAAGGCAGGGGCTCAAACTGACTGACCTTGAACCTCACCATCGACTTTTCACCTGACGGCAGTTCCGGGTCTTCGCTTGCCAAGCGTTGGCATGAGACCATGGCAAGGGCGACAAGTGTCGCGAGAATGACACGCAGGTGATTATGGTTCAAAAGTTTCATAAGCAAAGATTTAGATTTATAAAGTTCAGTATTGCTGACAAAAATACGGTTTTTATCTTGCAGTCACAAATATTTCATCGGAATAATGCTGTTTAGTCGTAAACTTTGCGGGTTGGGGCTATTTTCAACAAGAACAAGGCGTGGCATCAATCGGCAATGACGATAAAAACGCGAGAGTTCACAAACTTGTGGACCACAACCTTGTGAACTCATGCGCTTCTTGTTAACTTTACGCTCAATTCAAAGCATTATGGCAATGCATATAGAAAAAGCTTTTGATTACAATCCTCTTTCGGCCCAGTCGCCACGGTCGAGCTGTCGGTAGCCTATGGCCTCGGCTATGTGTCTCGGCTCCACCTTCTCCGAGCCGTCGAGGTCGGCAATGGTGCGTGCCACCTTCAGTATGCGGCTGTAGGCTCGCGCCGAGAGGCTCAGCCGCTCCATGGCGGTGCGAAGCAATTCGAGGCCAGCGGCATCTGGCTCGGCATACTCGTGTATCATCTTCTCTGTCATCTGGGCGTTGCAATGGACTCCGGCGACACCTTCGTATCGCCGCGTCTGTATGGCTCGCGCCGCGATGACGCGCTCGCGAATGTTGGCCGACGGCTCGCCTGGCTGCGCCTTGCTGAGTTCCTTGAAGGGAATGGCGGAAATCTCGCACTGGATGTCGATGCGATCCATCAACGGCCCGGAAATCTTGTTGAGATAGCGCTGTATCTGCCCTGGCGTGCAAACACAATGGTGGGTCGGGTCTCCGTAATAACCACAAGGGCAAGGGTTCATGGATGCCACGAACATGAACGAGGCGGGATAGGTGACTGAGTATTTGGCGCGGCTTATGGTAATCTGCCTGTCCTCAAGCGGCTGTCGCAACACTTCCAAGGTGTGCTTGTTAAACTCCGGCAGCTCATCGCAAAACAGCACTCCATTATGTGAAAGGCTTATCTCGCCCGGCATTGGGTTCATGCCCCCTCCCACAAGGGCCACTTCCGAAATGGTGTGATGCGGCGCGCGGAAAGGCCGCTGGGATATGAGCGCGGAGCCTTGCTTCAGCGTGCCGGCAACCGAGTGGATTTGCGTGGTCTCGAGGCTCTCGCGCAACGTGAGAGGCGGCAGGATGGACGGGAGGCGCTTGGCCATCATGCTCTTGCCAGAGCCCGGCGGGCCTATCATTATGACATTGTGGCCACCGGCGGCCGCCACCTCCAAGGCGCGCTTCACCGTTTCCTGGCCACGGACATCGGAGAAGTCGAGGTCGAAATCGTATTGCTGCTTGTAGAACTCATCGCGCGTGTCAACCACGCAAGGCTGATACTCTCGCTGGCGCGACAACAAGGCTATGACATCTGCCAGTGAGTCCATGCCGTAGACGTCGATGTTGTTGACGATGGCGGCCTCACGCTCGTTGTGCTTAGGCACTATCAACCCTTTGAAATGCTCGGCGCGCGCCTTGATGGCTATCGGCAAGACGCCCTTCGCGGGCTGCAGCTTGCCGTCGAGACCAAGCTCGCCAATCATCATGTACTCTCCCAGCGAGTCGGCGGGAATCTGCCCATCGGCGGCAAGGATGGCTATGGCAAGCGGCAGGTCGAAGCCGCTGCCTTCCTTCTTGAGGTCGGCAGGTGCCATGTTCACGGTGATGTCGGCCCTGGGAAACTTCATGCCGTTATATTGCATGGCGGCGGCGATGCGGTCGCGCCCCTCCCTGACGGCGACATCGCCAAGGCCCGTGAGATGATACATCACTCCCTTTATCAAGCTGACCTCTACGGTCACGGTGGTGACCTGGAGGCCATTGACGGCGGCGGAATAGGTTTTTACAAGCATAGGCAGATAAATAAAGGTAATAAGGTGCGGGGGGGCTGGTTACTTCCCTAATTGAAGGTCCAAGTTGGATAGGGAGAGGTTAACGCCTTTTATTATTCCATCCTTGACGAGCAAGAGGTCGCATGCCGACTGTAGCCCCAGCTGCTTTAGCACCGGCGTGTCGAACATGTCGCCCGTGCAGACCACCGGGAACGTCACCTCATTGCTCTTGATGTAGCTTCGGCAATCGAATTTGCTTGGGTCCACGTTGATGGCGAGAACCTTGAGCTTCGTGGTCTGGCAGAGCTCCTGGAGATGCCGCATCATGTCGCTGCTATCATAGCTCCACGTGGCCCACACGAGAATGACAGCCGTGCCCACCGACAAGTCGGACGACGATACCGCGCTACCGTTGATGTCGTATGTGGTGAAAGTTGGCAACCTGTTGCCCACGCTGGTGGCCTTGAGCTTCTCCACGCTCTGCGCCAACAGTTTCAGGCTGGCATTGTCGGGCAGTTTCTTCTGCAACGCCTTGATGGCCTTGCTTGCGGCGGCATAGTCGGGAGTGGACGTAGCGATAAAGTATTTCCGCAACAGCCAGATGGCCACGGGAGAATCGGCATGGTCGTTGATGAACACCTCGACATAACGCTTAATCTCCGGAGGCGAGGCCGTGGCAATATGCTCACGGAAAGATGTCATCAACTCGTTGTCCTTCGTGCCTTTTATCTTCAACATCTTCAAGTGGGAGGCGTCGCCGTCCACCTTGACCTTCTTGCCAGGCTCGGCGAACACCGGCGTCTCAGAGAAATTGGGGAAGACGATGGTCAGCGTCGATGGCGAGGAGCACGGTATCTCATAGGAGAAGCGTCCACCTTGAACCTTTATGGTGTCTATGCCATCGACACATTGGTCATTGCTGTAGACATAAAACTCGCCCTGGTTCATCTGCAAGAGGCGCCCTTCAATCTTGAAGTGCTTGCTGTCCTCACCACACGAGACGAGGACGAGAAGAGCGAAAAGGAGAAATAAGTTGCGTGGCATTACTATCAAAAAAAGAAAAAGCCATAGAGCCAAATCGCTGGCTCCATGGCTCATTATTGAAATCTGATGTGATTTTCCCGAATTACTTCAAGTTGGCAAGCTCAAGATCCTTTGAGGCGTAAGCCGCAAGCGTCTTGTCGAGCTTCTTTGCCTTGTTGAGGGCTGCCTTGGCTGCAGAAGTGTTGCCCATGCGGTTGTTGACAATAGCCTTCAGATACTCTGTCATGCCGTCGGCGTTCTTCACGTTGTTGAGCGTTGAGAGAGCTGTGGCGTAGTCCTTTGTGAGGAGCTGTGCGAGAGCGGCGCTGTTGGTAGCTGAGCTGCCAAAGTTCTTCACGGCCTGTGCGTAGTCGCCCTTGGCGATGTTAAGGTTGCCGAGCACCTCGCTCAGTCCGTTGGCGTCGTTGGCCTTAGCGATATAGCTCTCAGCCTCGCTTGTGTTGCCGTTCTTCAAGGCTATGAGGGCGAGGTTGGCGTAAGCCTCAGGAGCGTTGCCCTTGGTCTGTGCCTCGGCGATATACTGCTTGGCGGCGTTCATGTCGCCACGGTTGAAGGCAAGGGCGGCGAGGTTGTTGAGTGAACGATAGTCGGTGTTGTTCAGCTCAGAAGCCTTCTGGTAAATCTCAGCCTTCTTGGAGGCGTCGTTTGTCAGGCTTGCGGCATAGAGAAGCTCGTCCTCGCTCAGCTTTGAAGGATCGGCGGCATACTGCTCGTTGATCTCGTCGTCGCTGCGGCCCACGGTCTGATAGTTGATGATGAGGCGGCTGCGGCGAAGCTCTGGCAGGATGCCAGTGGCGAGCTCACGGAAGCCCTCGCTCATGTTCTTGATCTGGCTCTCACGCTCGGCTGGGTCCTTGTACATCTCAAGCACTCGAAGGATGACGTCCTTATCCTGCAAGTTGCTGGCTGCCACAAGCTCCTTGAAGCCTTCCCAGTCTTGTGCGGTGTAGTGCGCGTCAACGTCGGTGCCACCGAGCTTGGCGGCCTTGAGCTGCTTGTTGACATATTTTGTTGAGACCTTCTCACGGTTCTTTGACAGCTTGTCGTTGAAAGCGAAGCCACCATCAGGAGAAGCGTAAGCTGCAACCTCCACGTTCTTCATGTTCAAGCCCTTGCGGTCCGCGTTGATAGACTTGAGCATCTTGACAAACTCCTTCACGGAATTGTTCTTCAGCTCGCTCTTGCGGAGGTTGGCCTGGTTGATGAGGAACTTCACGTTGGCCTGGACCTTCTGGTCCTTGATGCGCTGGAAGCTGTCTGGTGCTATGCAAGCGCCAGCGTTGTCCATGGTCTTCTTGTAAAGCTCAGCCGTGGCGATAACGCCATTTGCAACCTTCACGGCGGGCACGTTGTAGACCTTGTTGCCCTTGCGAGCGTCGAAAGTGAGATACATCTCGCTCTGCTCCATCTCGGGGTTGTAAGGGAAGGCTGTCTTCATGGTGTACTTGCCACCCATCTTATAAGAGATGGTCTGGTTGTTGCCCTGCACCTTCTCGCCCTGGAACGTGGCACCGTTGCCCTTGGTAACGAGACCGTTGCCATAGCGAAGCTCCGGAGTGACTGTCACAACAGCCTTCTTCTTCATGTATTTCACTGGGAATGTGCCGTCAATAGTAGCTGGCACCTTGCCACCGATAGCCTCAAGAGGATTAGGATCTACCGAGAAATTGTCGGCAGAAAGTGGTCCCATCTTAGAGCATGAGGCCAACAAAAGCATAGAACATGCTGATAAAGAAAAAATCAGATGGTTACGCATAATAAAAAAGTGTTATTAATAAGGTTTTGTGCCGCGAGCGGGACTCGAACCCGCACAGCCATTACTGGCCAAGGGATTTTAAGTCCCTCGTGTCTACCATTCCACCATCACGGCAGGACATGCTGCCCATATTTTTATGCAAAGGTAGCTTTTTTATATTAACAAACAAACCTTTGCTTTGATATTTTGCACAATTTAAGATTATCGTTATAAAAAGCTGAAGTATTCGGCTGAAAAGATGCCGTGGAGCCATTCGGAGTGAGGACGCATTGACATATCCGATGCGTTGGGCCGTCCCTACCCGCCACTGCAAAGCACACCAATTTATTCGGATAATAATATCTTACAAATGGTCGTCTGAGAATCGTTTTTTTTCAACCAAGGTATCGCTTGCTTGGAAATAGCGCAATTATGAGCCATTTTGGTAAAATGTTGATTATCAAGCGGTTGTAGTTTTGACGGTTTTTCAACATCGCAAATTGGCTGAAATGGCGTTGCCGTTACAGTGCAATCGCATCGCCGTTACGGTGCAATCGCGATGCCGTTACGGTGCAATCGCGATGCCGTTACGGTGTAATCGCAACGCCATTACACCGTAATCGCAAAAATTTTGGGCAAAAATCCAGCCGGCGGTGTTGTAGAAGGGCAGAAGGCTACCCTTTTCCTGCTCTATTTGCCACTGTTTCCAAGTGTTAAATTTTGGCAATAATATTTTACAATTTTCCATCCTTTAACGTGGGTGCCAAGCACAACTGCACGTTCAACGTTGTGCGAATTGCCATGGGCCGTCCGCCATTGTGCAATAATTACCGCTAAACATTGGCGCTGGTCAAGAATAATGGTTAACTTTGCATCTGTATGAGCAATTCAGCAATTCAGTCATTACAGCAGCAGCGTCTGCTCCTTCAGTTGGAGTATCAAACGGAGAAGGAGGCGTTTCGCAAGCAGACCGAGGCCATAGGCCTGGGCAGGAAGGTGAAACGTGGCGACGCGTGGTACCCTGTCGGCGTGGGGCAAGCCCACTACAACTCGCTCAACCAGATGACCGTAGACGTGACACGCACACAGGACACCGACGTGGAGCACAACTTCGAGTACGGCAAGCCCGTGATGTTTTTCTCGTTCGCGGAATCGGGCGGCAAGAAGGGCGATACTGCCATACGCTATTTTTCCTTCACGGGCACGGTGTCGTTTGTTGACGGCGACCGCATGGTAGTGGTGGTGCCGGAAGGCCACGCGCTCGACCTGCAAGCCACCGACAAGCCCATCGGCGTGCAACTATCGTTCGACGAGACAAGCTACCGCGTGATGTTCGACGCGCTGGATCGCGTGGTCAACGCCAAGGGCAACAGGCTGGCACACATGCGCGACCTTTTCTATTCGAAAGCACCCGTGGAGAGGTTCTCGTTTGCCCCCATGTCTTTCCCATGGCTGAACAAGGCACAAGAACACGCCGTCAACGAAGTGCTATGGGCAAAGGACGTGGCCATCGTGCATGGCCCTCCGGGGACAGGCAAGACGACGACACTCGTGGAAGCCATCAACGAGACCTTGATGCGCGAGAGCCAAGTGCTGGTTTGCGCGCAAAGCAACATGGCAGTAGACTGGATTTGCGAGAGACTCGTTGACCGCGGGATAAACGTGTTGCGCATAGGCAACCCCACACGCGTCAACGACAAGATGCTCGGCTTCACATACGAGAGGCGATTTGAGGCGCATCCCGACTACCCGCAACTGTGGGCAATACGCAAGGCGATAAGGGAACTGAGAAGGAAGAAGAAAGGACGCGACGACAACTTCCACCAGAAGCTGGAACGACTGAAGTCGCGCGCCACCGAACTGGAGATTCGCATAAACGCCAGTCTCTTCGGCGAGGCCCGCGTGATAGCCTCAACCCTGGTGGGCTCGGCCAACCGCCTGCTCGACGGCATGAAATTCGGCACGCTCTTCATCGACGAGGCCGCGCAAGCCCTGGAAGCCGCATGCTGGATACCAATGCGAAGGGTGAGCCGCGTGGTGCTCGCCGGCGACCACTGCCAGTTGCCGCCCACGGTGAAAAGCATGGCGGCGCTGAAAGGCGGATTGGGAAAGACACTCATGGAACGGATTGTGGAGAACAAGCCGGAATGCGTGACCCTGCTCAACGTGCAGTATCGCATGAACGACGAGATAATGAGGTTCTCGTCAGACTGGTTCTACAACGGCAAGGTGACCACCGCGCAAGAGATAACGCGGCGCAAGAGCATCCTCAACTTCGACAGGCCCATACTCTGGCTCGACACGGGGCAGATAGACTTTGGGGCTGACGAGCCGGGCAGCAAGGAACAGTTCGTCGGCGAGAACTTCGGACGCATAAACAAAGGCGAGGCCACGCTGACCCTCGACAGCCTGCAAGCCTACTTCACGAAGATAGGCAAGCAGCGCATACTCGACGAGCAGATAGACGTGGGCGTGATATCACCGTATCGGGCGCAAGTGCAATACCTAAGACGACTGATCATGAAACGCGAGTTTTTCAAGCCCTATCGCAGGCTGATAACGGTGAACACCGTTGACGGCTTCCAAGGGCAGGAACGAGACATCATACTAATATCCATGGTGCGCGCCAACGAGAACGGGGAGATAGGTTTCTTGAGAGACCTAAGACGAATGAACGTCGCCATGACGCGAGCGAGGATGAAACTCATCATCCTCGGCGACGTGGCGACGTTGACACGGCATCCGTTTTACAAGAAGCTGTGGGAATACGTTGAGAAGCTCAACGGCTCTACTGTTGAGCCTTGAAAGCGTCGACGGCTTTCTTCACCGAGCCATACTTCAACAGCAGGGCATTGGCCTCATCGTATGGCAACTGGGTATAGTCCATCACCATTCGCGTGCCGCGGTCAACGAGCTTCTTGTTGGTGAGCTGCATGTTGACCATGCGGTTGCCCTTGACACGGCCAAGCTGTATCATGACGGAGGTGGAAATCATGTTGAGAATCATCTTCTGGCCCGAGCCCGACTTCATGCGCGAGGAGCCGGTGACAAACTCTGGACCCACGACCATCTCGATGGGATACTCGCAAGCCTCGGCCATGGGCGTGCCGGGATTGGAGGTGACGCAGCCCGTGAGACAACCATGCGCACGCGCCTCTTTCAACGCGCCGATGACATAAGGCGTGGTGCCCGAGGCGGCAATGCCCACGACGGTATCGTCGGGGCCTATGCCATGCTGCTCCAGCTCTTCCCATCCATGCTGTGGGTCGTCCTCAGCCTTCTCCACGGCATTGCGCAAGGCAATGTCGCCACCGGCAATGAGTCCGTAGAACATCGTGGGAGGCACGCCGAACGTGGGAGGCAACTCCGAGGCGTCGAGCACGCCAAGACGGCCACTCGTGCCAGCGCCCATGTAGAACACCCTGCCCCCTCGCTTCATGCGAGGCACGATGTGCTCGACAAGGGCCTCTATCTGAGGTATGGCCTTCTCTACGACAAGAGCCACCTTCTGGTCTTCATGGTTGATGTCGGTCAACAGCTCATGAACGCTTTTTTTCTCAAGGCTGTCGTACAGTGACGGCTGCTCGGTAATCTTCGTGAATTTTTCCATTTCCTATCCTTATTTCTCTACGTGATATTCTACCATGGCCTCCATCGGGGCCTGGATAATCCTGCCAAGGTGCATGCCTTCTTCCTCAAGGGCCTCCAAGAGAGGCTTCTTGTATATCTTGGCGATGCTGCCGTTGAAGCCTATCGGCAAGGTCTGCCAGCCATCATATTGCATGACGTTGCGTCGGAGGAACGAGCGGAAGCTCTCTTTCACCAGGTTGTATATCTTCGGCTCGTCGATATTCTCCTCAAGGAACGGTACAAACGAGGCGAGGAAGGTGTTTGGCTTCGGCTGACGATAGACGCGGTCTATTATCTCGGCAGAGGTGAGCTTGTATTTCTCGAAGAAACGCTTGGTGATGGCCTCCGGCATCTGGTTTTTCAGCACATCCCCCACAAGGAGCTTGCCGAGCACCGCTCCGCTGCCCTCGTCGCCAAGGATGAAGCCTAAGGGCGACACGTTCTTCACGAGGTTCTTGCCATCGTAAGAGCAGGAGTTGCTGCCCGTGCCGAGGATGCAGGCGATGCCTGGCTTGTGGCCACAGATGCCGCGCGCGGCGCCGAGCATGTCGCTCGCCACCTCGCACTCGCCGTTGATGGTGAGGTTGGCACGAAGGGCACGCTCCACGATGGGCTGCTTCTCCTTGGTGCAACCAGCGCCATAGAAGTGTACCTCGTCGAGCACGGTGCCAGGAAGCTCAGGTACGAGATGCGTCTTTATCTCCTCGGTGATGGCCTCTTCCGACATCTGGAAGGGGTTCATGCCACTTGTGCGAAGCCGTTTCACGAGCTTGCCGTTTTCCACTAAGCCCCAATCTGTCTTGGTGGAGCCACTGTCTGCTAAAAGTATCATGATGAATAAAATGTTTTATAGTTTAATGTAAATCTTCTTCTTGTAAAGCCACAAGCCCACTATCCAGCAACACGCAACGAAGAAGCATGCCCAGACAAGCGAGGCCAAGGGCAACGGCAGGAAGGACGAGAGCACATCCTCAAAGCAAAAGTCCTGCAACGTCTTGCCTCCGAAGATTGGCAACATGCAGAATGGAATGAGCAATATGTCGGAAAACACGTAGAGGGCCAGCGGGTTCACGCCAAAGACATGGAAAAACTCCGTCAGGCGGCCCTGCTTGTGCTTCTTGTCGATGACCCACGTCATGAGCGCGAGCAAGGTGCTGGCAATGCCGCAAGTGGTCATGGCGAATGTCGGGGTCCACAGCTTCTTGCTTATCGGGCAAGCGTAAGAGAGAAGCACGCCGGCGAGAATCAGCGTGGTGCCAATCACGAACAGTCGCTCTATCTTGTCGTTCAAGTCGTTGAGGTTCATTATCACCTTGCCCACGCAGAAGCCTATGAGCACATGGCCAAGGGCGGGCAACGTGGACAACAGGCCCTCGGGGTCTGGAGTGTCCCACCTGTACACGTGGTCGGCGCCAAGCACGATGTTGTCGACGACGGCAAGGATGTTGCTGCCGTCGTGAGCATAGCCGTTGCACAGCTCGAGGAGGATGTAGTAGGCGACGAAGATAAACGCGATGAGCCACGGGATGAACTTGTGCCTCACGCTGATGGCCACGACGGCGGCCAGCCCATAGCAGATGCCCAGTCGGGGCAACACGCCAAGAAGACGGAGATGGGCGAACATATAGCCGAAGCCGTTCCAGTTTTCAGGATGCAAGGCACCGCGAATCATGGTCAGGACCAACGCTATGGCAAGGCCGATGCCCCAAAGCAAGAAGGCACGCTTGGCTATCTTGCGGGCGCACTCCTTAGACCAAGAGAAATTGAACTTGCGAAGCGAAAGGTATGTGGTGATGCCCATGATGAACATGAACGAGGGAAACACGAGGTCGGTGGGCGTCAGGCCCAACCAGTCGGCGTGATTGAGCGGCGCGAAGGAGTCTTCCTCCGGCCCGCCAGGGTTATTGACAAGAATCATGCCCGCGATGGTGAGGCCGCGAAGGATGTCGACTGACAGGACACGCTGGCTCTTTGCCGCCTTTGTTGTCGTATTGTCTGTACTCATTTGCTTATTTGTAAAGGTAGTATTTCTTGGCTGTCTTGCGGAAGTCGTCCACGTCCTTGTCCCAATATTCCTTAGCGTCCTGCCATTGGTGGCGACTCAAGAAGAGCTTGCGAATCTGCTTAGAGCCGCACACCTTGTTTATCATGTCGGCGCGCTTGGTGTCATCGCCCATAGGGTCGTGGTCGGGATAAAGCCTGTAAAGTTCTTGCAGGGCATACCACTGCACGTCGCAGAGGCGAGCCTTCTTGTAGTCGGTGAGGTAGATTTGCACACCTTGAAGCTCCTTGCCCTTGCCAGGTCCATAATAAGGCGTATAGAATATCGGGCGGAACGTGTAGCCGGGTAGACGCAGCGCGTTCATGGCGTCGGCAAACTCTTGCGCCTTGACCCATTCGGCCCCGATAATCTTGAACGGGAGCGTATAGCCAACACCGATGGAGATGGTGGAGAGCTCGCCCACGATGCCCGTGACACTGTAGAATGGCGCGGAAGAGGTCTCAGGGATGTGAGGAGAGGAGAGCACCCACTCCAAGCCGGTCTGGTCGTAAGTCATGCGGCGCTTCCAGCCCTTCATCTTTACCACTTGCAGCTTGCACTTGCCGCCAATCATGTTCTCGCCATTAAGCAACAGCGCCACCTCGCCAGGCGTGAGGCCATAGACGTAGGGTATCTTGAACTGCGAGACAAAGCTGACGCAATCGTCCTCGACGAGGTTGCCCTCTATCTTCTCGCCACCCAACGGGTTGGGCCGGTCGAGCACAACCACCTCGATGCCGCGCTTGGCGGCCGCTTTCATGACATTGTAAAGCGTGGAGATATACGTAAACGAGCGGCAGCCAATGTCCTGGATGTCGTAAACGAGCACGTCGATGCCTTTCAGCATCTCATCCGTTGGTATGCGCGTCTTGCCATAGAGGGAATAGACGGGCAGCCCCGTGCGCGGATCGCTGTTGCCCGTCACCTTCTCGCCGGCGTGGGCACTGCCCCTGACGCCATGCTCAGGACCGAAGAGGGCCACGAGCTTCACGTTGGGCGCGTTGTGCAGTATGTCGATGTCGGACACGAGGTTGTTGTCAACGCCCGTGGGGTTGGTGACGAGGCCAACGCGCTTGCCTTCAAGAACCTTGAAGTTGGTGGCCTTCAACATCTCTATGCCTGTCTTCACTTTCTGGGCGTAGACCAGCGAGAACAGGCAGAGACAACTTAGTAAGATAGCTATTCGTTTCATGTCAAATGGTTTTTATTTGCAACCATAATGTTCGTCAATCTGCTTCCTCACCACGAAGGTGATGCCTACAGTGGCAAGACAGCAAAGCATTACCATCCAGAAGAAGTTGACATAGCCTATCGCCTCCTGTATATATCCGGCCACAAAGCCCGGGAGCATCATGCTGAGAGCCATGAAAGCCGTGCAGATGGCGTAGTGGGATGTCTTGAACTCTCCCTCGGAGAAGTACATCATGTAGAGCATGTAGGCGGTGAAGCCGAATCCATAGCCAAACTGCTCTATGCACAGGGCGACGGTGATGATAGCGATGTTTGACGGCTGCGCCACGGCTAAATACACAAAGGTGACGCAAGGTAGGGTTATGGCGGCTGCCATGATCCACAACGAGCGTTTAAGTCCCATCTTCGACGCCACGATGCCGCCAAGGATGCCGCCGCCGAGAAGGGCGATGACGCCAAAGGTGCCATAGACAAGGCCAACCATGTCGGTGCTGAGACCCAGTCCGCCTATGTCGGTGCCATGCACGAGGAAAGGCTGGCACATCTTAATGAGGAAACCCTCAGGCAAGCGGAAGAGAAGCATGAACGCTATGGCCCAACCTACGTTTGGCTTCTTGACGAACGTGGAGAACGAGCCCAACAGCTCGCCCCACGTGCCGTTGCCCGTCGGGTCTTTCGAGGTGTCCACGCGTGGACGGTCGTCGTCGGCATGCGGCAGGCAGAACGTGTGGTAAAGGGTGATAAGGAAGAATATGGCGGCACTCAAGCCGAGGGTCACCTTCCATGAATAAGGTATGTTGCCCGTCTGCGTCTCTACCGTGCCCGCGATAAACACCAGCACGCCTTGTCCGAAGACCGAGGCTATGCGATAGAACGTGCTGCGGATGCCGATGAAGGCCGCCTGACTGCTGGGACTGTGGGCCAGCATGTAGTAGCCGTCGGCCGCTATGTCGTGCGTGGCAGAGGCGAAAGCGGCAATGATGAAGAGCACCAGTGTCAGCGTGAAGAGGCTGATGGGCGTCTGTCCGCTCGCTATCATCTCGGCCGACGGGAACGGCAACGTGAACGTGAGGGCCACCAGCAAGATGGTGAGCAACGCCTGCATGGTGAGAATCCACCAGCGCTTGGTCTTCACCACGTCGACCAATGGGCTCCAGATGCCTTTAAGGAACCAAGGGAAATAAAGCAGGGTCGTGAAGAATGCCATGTCGCCATTGGGCACGCCCATCTTCGTGAACATCATCACGGAGATGTTGTTCACTATGAAATAAGGCACGCCCTCGGCGAAATAGAGAGTTGGCACCCACAGCCAAGGAGTGATGTTCTTACTGTTCATTCTCGTGGTTCATTGCTATGCGCGCCATGAGTTCCCAAGTGCGTATACGATCCTTGTATGTGTTGTTACGGTTCTCTTTCTCGATGCTCAAGTCGCCATCCGAGTTGTCGTCCCAGCGACGGCAGCAATACACCGGGTCGTAGATGCGGCCGATGAGATAGTGACGGCTCACGGCAAGCATGAAGGCATAGTCCTCACCGTAGTTGACATTTGGCATGGTAAGGTCGCGCAACACTGGCGAGAACATGCCGCGTGGGGCACCCAAGCCATTGATGCGCAAGGCGTTGTTGCGGCCATTTTCCGGAGTCCACTCGGCATGGTCGATCTTGCCCGGAGGAAGGATGTTCTTGTTGATGTCAGTGAGAACGTAAGAGCCGATTATCGCGGCGGTCTTTTGTTTCATGAAGGCATCATAATAAGTCTGCAACGTGTTCTCGTCGAGATACACGTCGTCGGAGTCGAGCTGCACGATGAAACGGCCGCAACGCGGGTCGTGGGCGCAAAGGTTCCAGCTGCCGCCAACGCCAAGGTCGCGACGTGGGGTCACGATGTGGACAATACGCTCGTCGGCCTTAGCCATCTCCGCCACGGCCTCTGTCGTGCCGTCAGTGGAATGGCACTCTGGTCCATTCTCTATGACGAAGACATTGTATTTGAAGCTTGTCTTCTGTGCCAACGCGCTATTCACGGCGTCGCGAATGGTACGTATGCGGTTACGCACAGGTATCATGACGCTTATCTCGACAGGGAACTCGCCTGCCATGATGTCGACGGGAGCGAACTCAGGCTTGAGGTATCCGCCAATTTCCTTCAGATACTCTGTCACTGCCTTCTCCATCTCTATCTGTGAGGCGCGGTTGCGTGGGTCCACATAGTCGAAGAGCTTCTCGCCTGTCTTGCGTGTGTCGAGCTCCACCTCAGAGTACAGGTATTCGTTGACATGGCTTATCTCGTATTTCTCGGCGAGCTTGAGGCGAAGGTCATAGAAGCCCGCGGCCTGATAGTCGGCGCTCATCCTCGACACGGACTCTTTCAGGGCATCCGTGCGGAAAAGGAGCACAGAACCGAAATTGAAATCGTCGCGGAGCGCGCCCAGCTGATAGTCGATAGTGGGTGCGTCGGCGCGTTTTCCGTCAGCGGAGATGTTGTAGTGGTCGGTGTAGGTCATGCCCGCCTTGGTAATGCCTGCCACCTGCGTGAGACGCTCCAGGGCGAGATAGCCCAACTGTATGAACTGGCCCTTCAGGAAGAGCAGAGTGTAAGGTGCCTCGGCCTTCGCGGCAATGTCCTTCAAGACCGCGGAGGCCTTGACGTTGCCATCGATGACAGTGACATTATTTACCAGCTCTTCAGCTTTGAGAGCCTCTAGGTTTCTCTTGGTCTCCTCTTCATTTCCGCGTGGGATGAAGCAATCTATCAGTTTCTTCATTTTCTAAAGTTTATTAGCTTTGTTTCTTTATTATGTTCCTTGTTTGTCCTTGTTGATTGGTTTCCCGGTCTCGGCTCACGGCTTCACCTCTATCTCGCCCACCTTTCCGGCCTCGTTGGTAAACACCAGCTTGGTTGCGCTCAATGGCACTACGGTATTGATAAGCGTGTTGCCGAACTTGTGTTTCCACAGCAAGCGGCCTGTCTTGCCATCAAGCGCCATTATGAGGCCATCCTTGTTGGTGGAGAACACCACGCCGTCTTTCTCGACAAGCATCACCCTGGCGTGCTCGTAGCCGAAGCCGCAGTTGGTCGCCCAGAGTTCAAGAGGCTTGTCGCCTGTCGTGGCGTAGCAAACGATGCTGTCGTTCATGGTCTTTAGATAAATGCGCTTGCCGTCTTTCGACAGTCCTATGCTCTCGCGCACCTTGCTTTGGTATGTCCGCCAAATCTGCTTGCCTGTTTTCAGGTCGATGGCCGTCGATGCGCGGTCTGGGTCGCAGATGAACACTCGCCCACGCGCCTCCACTGGCCAGACACCTGCCGGAGAGAAATGCATGTCGGTCTTCTTCGGGTGCCACGTCCACAGGCGCGCGCCTGTTTTCGCGTCAAGGCAATAGAGCGTTGTGGCCCAGTCGCCGAATATCACCTTTCCATGTGTCACGAGGGGCTTGGTCTCCACATATCCCTTAATGTCGGGGCTCTGCCATTTCACCTTTCCCTTGGTCACGTCTATTGCCCTGAAGAAGTGGTCGCCGGAGCCCACGTAAGCCGTGTTGCCCACTATGGTGACCGCGCTCACGCATGGCGCGCCTGTCTCCACCTGCCACAAGCGCTTGCCGCTCTTGGCGTCGATGCCATAAACAGAACCGTCGGCTGAACCGGCCACGAGCACACCCTTGCCTATGGCCGGGGTGCCTATGACGCGCGCGCCTGTCTGATAGCGCCATTGCTCATGGCCAAGGGCGTCGTAACATATCACGCGGCCAAGGTTGTCGGCGGCATAGACGTTGCCTCGCCACACCACCGGGGAAGAGTAGATGCCGGCGTGCTGGCTCACGACCCAGTTTTCCTTCACTTGTGGGAACGTTTCGTTGACAGCGTAAGAAGGACGTGGGAACCAGTGGGCTTGATTGTCGTCGTGCTTGGTAGTGAAAGGTATCGCCGTCCAACGATAGCGTGGCTTGCCCACGGGATGGGTGTAAACCACTACCGAGTCGGCACGCACGTCAAACTCATTGTATTGCCCGGCCGTGTTGCCTTTCTGCCTGAGGTTGGTGATGTTGGCAATGCCAGGCATGCCGTCGAAGTTGAAGTTGAGATTGCGATGATAATGACCGTTTACAAAGGTCACTATCGGGTAAGGGCGTATGGCGTCGGTGACCTCATACCAGTTGTCGACATCGGTAGGTTGCATGGGCATGTGGGTGACCATGAACACGGGATTGCCAGCCTTGCCGTTTTTCTCCAGGACCTCGCTCGCGTAAGCTATGTCTTCCGGTGCCACATGACCGAGGGCCATGCGCATCATGGGACCCGTGGGGAAGCCGATGAAGAGTATGCCCTTGTGCTCGAAATGGAAACGCTCGTAGCCGAAAATCTTCACGAAGTCCATGCATCCGCTCTCGCTCCAGTTCTGGTCGTGGTTGCCTTCGAGTATGTACCAAGGCTTGACGAGCTTGTCAAGCTCGCGCTTGGCTATGCGCAACGCCGCGCCGTCGCCCGCGTCGGCGATGTCGCCCGTGACGAGCACGAAGTCGATAGTAGAATCGTTGTTTATCTGCGCAACAGATTGCCTCAAGTCTTCGGTTGACTGCGGCAAGCCCCCGGCAATATGGATGTCGGTGACCACGGCAAAGCGGAAAGGCTCAAAGGCAAGGGCCGTGGTGACCGCGACAAGGCAACACGCCACTATCGTCGCGAGTCGTTTCATGTTCATGCCTTTGAGCTTATATGCCATTCTATAGATATGTTCCATCGTGATTATTGTTTCTTGGTGAGATACTGCATGATGGCCTTCATCATGCTGTCGCGCACCGTCTCGCTCTTCACCGACTCAAACGGGAAGGCGAGCACGCACGTGCGCCAATTGTCAGTGGCGTTGCCTCCGAACACCACGCCTGCCGACATGCCATTCTCCGGGTAACGGAAGGCCGTGTATGCGCAAGGGTCAGCTGGGTCGATGGCATCGGGCGACTCCACTACGTAAGAGGTGCTGTTGGGCTTATTATAATATGTGAACGTGGTTGTGTCGGAAACAAGTGGCGACACTATGTAGGATATTTGCCCATCGGTGCAAGCGCGGTCTTCGCGCCACTGGTACTTGAGTATCTTCTCGGCGAACTCACGGTCTGCCTTCTGGCTCTTCGCGCGCGGATCCATAGTCGCAAGCGGGTTCTGCCACAAGTCGGTCCCCACATAGGCTCCTGAGACGAACACCGGTCCGCCTGCCTTGCAGAAGGCGGTGAGCATCTGCTGCATGGGCTCGTCGAATGTCTTGAAGGCCAACGGATGCAGACCTGGACGGCCATACTTGGTTTGCTTTTCCTTACCAAGTATGAGGTCTATCGCGGAATAAGTATCAGCCAGTCGCTTGCCGTCAAGAGTGTCTTCATTACCTGTCGTGCCTATTGCCGCACGGCTCTTCGACACGAAACTGTAACCAGCCTTCAACAAGCTCTTTCCGTGAAGGGCTGGATAATCGAAGGTGTTTCCGGCAATGGTTATGCGCTCCTCACTGCCGTAACTGTCACCGAAACCAGCCGCGTCGTCGTGGGTCCAAGGGATGTCGCGACGGAATTCCTTCATCGGGCCGACATAAGAGATAAGTTCCTTGTCGGGCACGCCATTATCGTTTGCGGCAAGGAATCCGGCGAGATTGTCGTCGCTGCTGGCAAAGTCATCCGGGGCGCTGAGACGGTCGAAGCCATTGATGACGAGCACGGGCTTCACGGTCGCCTTGCTCGACAATCCCAATGACATAATCTCCGACGGGAAGCTCTCGCCGCCATCGTTCAAGGCGGCAACCTTAAAGCTCACCACCTCGTCGGTGGGTATATTGGCGACATAGGTATTCTTCTTCACTACCGTGCCGTTGTCGAAGTCGCCATTGCCAACGCGCTTGTACACGACGAAGCGCTTTGCCACGGCTGTCGGCTCAAGGCTGTCGGTCACGGCTTCCCATGTGAGCACGGCCTGGTTCTTCTCGTTGAGCGTGGCACTGACCTTCTTCACCGGCAGCGGCTGCACAATGTAAGGATAGCCGTATTCGGTGCTGAGGAAACGGAGGATGCCTTTGTATATGGCGCGGCCAACCACGAAACGGAAGCGTGGGTCAAGGCCATAGCGCATGTCGGCGAAATTCTCGTGCGACATCAGCTCAAGCAGCATGGCCGGGACACGTGGCACCCAAGCCTCGAAGTAACGCTGGTTCCACATTCCGCGGCGTGTCCACTTGGGGTCGGCCTGAAGCCTGAGGTCGTGGGTCAACTGTGTTTGCACGAGGTCGCAGAGGTCGCGGTTGGCGTCTCTCGACGTGCCGTCGGCAAACACGCCACCATACTGTGAGGTCTGGTAGATGCCAAGGTTGCCGATGATGGAGTCGCCCCTCACGGTGCCGGCATCGCTATGGAAGGCAAACGACAAGGCGAGAGGTATGTTCAATCCTTTCACGTCGGGACAGGCTCTGGTGCCGCCCGCGAGATAATTGACCCAAAGGCCACGGTCGCGATAGTCGTCGGTATAGTCGTTGGTTCCGTGCGACGGCGAGTAGATGCTGTCGGGTATGCCTGCCCATTGCAGGTAATAGCGCGAACCTTCAAGGTAGCGTGGGTATCCGCTCACCTGAGGCACAAAGTCGAGCTTTGGCTGGTAGGCGTTGCGGTCGGCCTGCGTGTCATTGGAATGTCCCTTGGTGTAGGCCGTGATCTTGTCGCCATCGGCGGCACGTGCAATGTTTCCCATTCCTCCGCCGAACTTCACGGCATCGGCGGTAAGCACCTTACCGGCGGTCTTGCTGAGGTTGCTCAGCTCCACGAACCCGCCTTCGTCCTTGGCGAAACTGAAGGTTCCGAGGTAAATCCACGTACCGCCGCCCATGGTCTGGTTCACGGAGAAGCGTGTCACGCCATCCTTGTGGTGAACGGTGTAAAGGGCGTCTTCCGTGCTGTTGGGCAATGTCTTGTAAGCCACGTACACTGCATAGCGTCCGTCCTCGGGTATCTTTGGCGTCCATTTGGCCGTGGCTTGTTCTCCTTTCTTCTTGCCCTTGGTCGTGAGCACTTCCCTGAACGTGCCTTCGGTGAATGGGTTTTGAAAATCGGTGTACTGCTTGCGGGCATAGGCGAAGCCCGTGCCATCGCCGGTGCCCCACGCCTGCGCGCCGTCGTGCTCTGAATATGGCGACACGGCGAGCTTGCCATCATTGTCCACCACTACCTCATGAGGGTTGGTGTCTCTCTCGCGTGGCATCATGACATAAGCGCCGGCGTTCTCGAGCATCGGGACGAGATATGGCAGCACGAAACTTTGGGTGTACTTGTCCTCAACGCTCTCGAAGAGACGGGCGCGTTGCCACTCCCAACGGTTCAGGCCCTGCTCGAAATACTTGCCGTGGCTCTGCCACATGGCAATGTGCTTGCCCTGCAAGCCGTTCTTCACCGAATAAGGACGGTCGAGGTTGGTGACGATGGGCGTGAACGGTGTGTATGCGTTCTTGCCCGTATATTCGGCTGGCACATTATAAAAAGCCTTTCGACGGTCTGCCTTCGTCTTAAAGTAATTGGGTATCAGCGAGTGGATGTCGTGGCCGTTGACATAAAGCGACAACTGCCTTTGGCGCAACTCGTCGGGCAGGCAGCCGCTGACGGTCTTTAATATCTCGCTGACGTTGTCAGAGCGCATTGGCACGTCCTGCAAGGCGGTGTTGAGAAATATCTTCACGCTGTCGGTAGACACCGCCGAGGAGTCGACCACGATCTTTCCTGTCCTTATGCCTTGCGTGAACTGGCGCAAAGAACTGGAAATGGCAGCCGTGGTAACAGGATTCAGCTTCTCAGCTTGTAAAGGTTGCGTGAATAACGCGCTCGCGCAACATAGGGAAAAAACTTTTAAGATTGTTCGCATAAAAAGGCTATTAATAATGCAAAAGTACAGAAATAGCAGCCGATAGTATCACATCGGCTGCTATTTAATGATTATTTAACTAAACTGTCAATCACGTGTCCTTTGACATCATTTCCAATTTGGATTCTGCTTGATTTGACTGTTGAGCGTAATGTCATTTGTCGGCACAGGATAGTGATAATACTTTGGCTCAAAGATACGCACGGCCGAGGTGCCTTTCAGGTATCCGTTAGCGTCCTTGTCGGCACCATCCACGTTGGTGACGTTAGCGCCGAGGTTAGCGTTGATATTCACCTTAGTATCCATCTTGTCCATCTGGTGCCAGCGCACGAGATCCCAATAGCGATAATTGTTGTCGCACATGAGCTCGCAACGGCGGCTGCGGCGGATTTCCCATATCAAGTTGCTCACGCCCATGTTGTTGGCAGGGTCTGCCTCTGGCGTGGTTGTCATGCTGGGCAGTCCGGCGCGATGCTGCAGCAAGTTTACGCTCTTGTCGAGGTCAGCCTGGGTGATATTGCCAAGCTCAGCCTTAGCCTCGGCATAGTTCAACAGGATTACGGAGTACCAATAAAGAGGAATGTCCGTGTAGCAACCAACGGTACTTGTTCGATACGTCATCTCTATTTGAGGGTTGTCATACTTGTAAACCGTGTATCCAGTTGAGGAAGTCATCTGTGCTGGCAAGGCGGCATCAGGAGACGGCTCGTTGCGTATCCATCCATGACCCTTGAAGGCAAGCACGGAGTCAACGAGAAGCTCAAGGCGACGATCCTTGTTCTTCAAGAAGTGCGAGATGCTGTAATCGCCATTGGCGTTCTTCACGGCCTTGTCGTCCTTGTTAAGCCCCGTGGTTGCCTTAGGCTTGCCGTCACGGAAGAGGAAGGCGTCAATGGCATCCTTTGTTATTCCGCTTTGCGTTGTTGAGCCACTTGTGTAGTCGCAAAGTCCATGGCTGACGACATCCTTCTCGTAATGCTTGTAGAAGATTACCTCGCTGTTGGCGCTCAAGCTAAGTGAGTTGTAGATGGTGTACAGCTTGCTTGGGTTGGCGGCGTTCTCGTAAGTTCCGGCCACGTCCCAATCGTTGAGGGCAAACTTGCCTGAGCTCATGAGCTGCTCCGACGCGCTCACGCTCTCTTGCAGGAACTTCTGAGCGAGGGCTTGGTCAGCGGCCTTGCCGTTGTCGGCGGCCGTACGATACTTGCAGTAAGTGCCCCAATACAGGCAAACGTCGCTCTTGATGGCCAGGGCCAGCTCCTTGCTCCACAGCGTCTTGTCGGACGTGTTGGAAGCGAGGTTGGCGATGGCGAAATTGAGGTCGTTGACCACGGAGTCCATCACCACGTCTTGGTCGGTACGAGGTCCTTTGGTTTTTGTGCTGTCCTTTGAGTCAAGGATGACATGGCTTTCCCATTGCACGTCGCCATACATCTTTGCCAGTTCGGAATAGATGTAGGCTCGATTCATTCTGCCGATGGCCTCAAACTTCTTCTTGGTTGCCTCTGGCAGCGTTGACGACTGCAGACCGTCGAGCAGATAGTTGACGCGACGGATGTTGGTGAAGCGGCTTGACCACGCCGAGGCGGTGTTAGGCACGTTGGTGAAAGTCCAGTTGGAGAACGACGGGTTCACCTGGTCGTCGTTGAGGACGTTGAAGTAAAAGTTGGTCGCTCCGCCATAGTAGGCGTAGAAGCGATTGGCGTAGCTCTCAACCAGGTTGTCGTTGCTCCAGAAGGCAGGGGTGTTGGTGAACGTGTCGCGAGGGTTCTTCTCAAGGAAGTCGTCACAACTCGTCAACATCAAGGCAGAGGCTGCTATGATATATAAAATTGATTTCTTCATGTTGCGTTGATTTTAAATCATTAGACTTAGAATGTAAGCTGCAGTCCAACGGCCCATGTGCGCGTGATAGGCACCGTGCGGCCCCAGCCGCCATAAGAGATGCCTTCACCAGTGTTGATTTCCGGGTCGAGTGGAAGGTTGCCATTGCCCTTGTGGAGCAGCCAGAGGTTGTCCACGCTGGCGTAAACCCTCAGGTTCTGGATGTATGCCTTGCGAACGAGGTTCTGAGGCAGGGTGTAACCCAAGGTGACGTTCTTAAGTCTCAGATAAGACATGTGAACCAAGTACTTAGACTGTGGGTAGAAGTTGTTGTTACCGCCGGCTGATGCCAATGCGGGAACATTACCTCTCGCAGAGACACCTGGCCACAAGCAAGGATAATCGTTGTCCTCGCTGATGTTCACGTTGCCATTCTCGGGATCATAAACGTTGTACTTGGTAAGGTTGCTGAACAACTGCAAGTCCTGAGGCTGTGCCATTGGGAACACGAATGAAGATGTTGTCCAGATGTCACGCTTACCCACGCCCTGGAAGAAGAGGTCGAGGTCAATGCCTTTCCAAGAGCCACCCAAGTGGAAGCTGTACTCGTAGCGAGGCAACACGTTACCGATTACCTTCAAGTCACCATGGTCGGCCATGGTACCCTTGCCACCATCAATCTTGCCATCACCATTCAAGTCCTTATACTTGATGTCGCCAGGACCATACACAAAGTTACCTACCTGCAAGCCAGTCTGGTCGGCTACGCCCTTCTTGTACTTCCAAGAACCATCGGCGTTCTTGCCGTCGAAATCGGCCTCAGTGAAGTAGCGATCGGTCTCAAAGCCCCAGATGTCGCCCCAAGTCTCACCCTCGTAGGCATAACTTGTGTCATTGGTGTGGCCGATATTCTTATAGTCGTCAATAGTTTTTCCTTCCTCCACCTTTATCGGGTTCCACTTCTTGATCTTGACCTTAGCGTCGCCAATCGAGAAGTTTGCGTATACCTGAAGGTCACGAGAGAACTGGTGACGCCAAGAGAGCGAGAGTTCCCAACCACGCGACTGCAACTCACCATTATTAGTGTAAGGCGCATCATCACCCACAGTTGCTGGAAGAGCCTGACCCGGAGAAAGCATGTCCTTGGTAAGACGCTCATACCACTCAGCGGTAAGGTTAAGCTCGTTGTTGAAGAAACCGAGGTCTATGCCAAGGTTCTTGGTCTGGATGCGCTCCCATGTCAGTGAAGAGCTGACCCATGTAGGCATCGTGAACTGGTTGAGCTTGGTGTTGCTGGCATTGATCCATATAGGATTGTACTTATCACCCTGTGTGGCGGTCATCGTAGAGAGGAACATATTGTCGCCGATGGCCTCGTTACCAATCTCACCATAAGAGAAACGCAGCTTACCGTTGGAGACATATTTCTGCAATGGCTTCCAGTAAGGCTCCTCTGAGAAGCGATAGCCCACGGAGAAGCTTGGGAAGAAAGCCCAGCGGTCACCCTCGCGGAAACGGGAAGAACCATCGTAGCGGCCATTGAGCTCAAGCAGGTAGATGCCCTTATAGTCGTAGTTGATACGGCCGAAGTAACCTGCCGAGGCGCGGTCGCCAGTGGAAGAATCGATGGTGGCCTTGGCCATGTCGCCGTATGCGAGGTTCAGCTCCGGGTAGCTCTCATCATAGAGCTGCTTGCGGCGAGCGTAGAAATAGTCAGACTTGTAGTTCTCACCGTTGATACCCACCATGGCGTGGAAGTTATGGTCTTTGAAGAACGTGTGAGCATAGTCCAAGTAAGCGTTGGCCGTCCAGCGGTTGCGCTTTGTGTTCCAGCGCGTGGCATCGCTGTTGCTCGCCGCCACGATATACTGTGGCTTCGTGCCGCTCCAGTTCATGCCATAGATGCTCTTGTTGCTGGCCTTATAGTTGATGTTGTCGGTCTGGAACGTATAGTCAACATTAAACGTGAGATCCTTCGTGATGTTCGCCTGGATATAGCCGTTCAAGCGGAGCTGGTCGAACGTGTTGTACGCGCGGTTGCAGTCTTTCTGCATCGCCACGACACGATAGTCGTATTGGTTGCCGTCGGCATCCTGGAAAATACCTGAAGGAATGAAGTAAGAGCCCCAACGCCAGAGATACTGGTAGATGTTAGACCAAGGATCGGCATAGCTCATACGGCGGCGAGTCCAGTTCATGCGCACGCCTACGGTCAGCCAGTCGGTGATGGCTGTCTTGATATTGGTGTTCACGCCATAGCGCGAACGCTTGCCTGGATTGAAGTTCTTGACATCCTGCTTTGAGTCGTAGTCGAACGACGTATAGAACGTGCTCTTGCCCGACGAACCGGAGATAGACACGTTGTGGTTTGTGGAAGGCGCGTGGTTGTTGTACCAAATGCCCTGAATGTCATAGTCGGCATAATAGAGAGGGCCGTCGGGTGAGAAATAATAGTCTCCCACGTTGTCCATGCTCTGGTAAGGCTCCATGACGGTATAGCCTTTCTTGCCCTTGTGCTGTTTCTCCCAAGCCTCGGCATAAGGCAGCAACTTGTCGAAATACATACCGAAGAGCTCAGGCGTGGACTCACCCGCGCGATCCGCTGCGATAAGGCGGGCGCGCAACTGGTCTGGCACCGACGGGAAGTCGGGAAGGTATGTAGACTTGTCCCAGCCAAACTGCATGTTGTATTTCACCCTCACCTTCTCGCCTTGCTTACCGCCCTTGGTGGTGATAAGTATCACGCCGAACGCGGCACGCGAGCCATAGATGGCAGAAGAAGAGGCGTCTTTCAGCACCGAGATGCTGGCAATGTCGTTGGCGCTTATCATCGACAAGTCGTCAACAGGCATTCCGTCAACAACGATGAGAGGCGAGGAGTTCTGTTTGTTTGACAACGTGCCCAAGCCACGGATGGAGATAGACGACGTAGCGGTAACGTCACCACTGTTCGACAGAATCGTCAAACCTGGCACGGCACCTTGCAGGGCCTTGGTGACATCCTGCTCAGGACGTGAGCCGAACGTCTTTTCCATGTCCACGTTTGCCACGGCACCCGTCAGGTTGGCCTTCTTCTGCTGGCCATAACCCACCACCACCACCTCGTCGAGGTTGGCTTGGTCGGCCTCAAGGGCGATCTTCATGTTAGGCGTGGCTTTCCTCAACACGGTCTTGTAGCCAAGGAATGACACCTTGATAGTGGCGTTGTGCCTTACTTCCAAGGTGAATTTTCCGTCAAGGTCACTGACGGTACCACGGTTAGTGCCTGTCTCCTGAATGGTCGCGCCCGGCACGGGGTCACCATTCTCATCCACGACTTTACCTGTCACGGTGTTGCTTTTCTGACTGACTGTCAAAGGGTCAGGGGCTGCCTGAATGTAGTTAGGTCCAACCCAACAGGTCAGCATCAATGCTCCTAAAAGGACAAATGGTCTTTTCATAAGCGTTAAGTTAGAGTAAATTGATTTAATACTGAAAGCAAAGTTAAACAAAATTTTCTTACAACCAAGTGTTTTATAGTTACAAAATGTTAATATCGCCAAAAAGGGTTTACGTAATATAACAAATGAATATCATTAGGAAAGGGCATTGGCAAATGTTCGTACATGGCAATAAGTTAATAGTTGCTAATTATCCATGCGCTTTCTTTGGCAGACGGAATAAAATGCGTAACTTTGCAACTGCTTTCCAAAAGCAATCGTTTTTCAGAAACGGTCTTATTGTCGGCATAGCTCAGTTGGTTAGAGTATCACCTTGACATGGTGGGGGTCCTTGGTTCGAATCCAAGTGTCGACACATTCTTTTAATCAAACAGGCGGCACTCAAGTCTTGAGTGCCGCCTGTTTTTTGTGTGTGATAATATGTCGGCTTCGCCAAATTCTCACCATCTTCCAACCGCTTTGCAGGGGCGGGCCCTGTGCCCGTCCGCAACCCGAATGGAAAACAATGACGTTGCGAAATGTGGTTGCGGACGGGAAAAACGCGAAATGCGGTTGCGGCGGCGAAAAGACACGAAATGCGGTTGCGGACGGGCACAGGGCCCGCCCCTGCACGTCGGTACGTGGCATACCGGTTGGTTGGGCACACGGCAACATAAAAAACGAAAAAAGGGCGACTCCCGAAAGAGCCACCCCTCGCTATGATGATGTTAGCGCGGTAAATCCTTACTTCTTTGTCAACTCGCACTTAGCGTAACCGTTGGCCCAAGCAAAGAGCTTGATGTCGTAAGTGCCCTCGGACATCTTCAAGTTGTCACCGTCTTGCTTCAAAGCGTCAGGAGTGCCACCCCAGTTGATGTCCCAACCGTCGTTGGCACGGAACTTCAACTCACCGTCTTTCAGCTGAACGTCCTTGATGACCCACGCGCCGTCGGCCTTGCTGTAAGTCATTGGCGTGCTCGCGTCCCAACCGTTAGGCGTGGCGTCGCCGATGATGCCGATGGTAGTGATAGGAGTCAGCTCCATGGTCTTGGAGTCGAGGTTGAGCACAATCTTGTAGAAGCCTTCCTCGTTGCCCTCTGGCAAACTGATGTTTCCAGCGTCGGCAGCCGTAGAGAAGTCAGTGCCATAGTTGGTGCCTTTCCAGTCTTTCTGTGTAGAGAACTTGAAGCCGTTGTTGTTCAAGTAAGCGAAGCCCCAGAAGTTGATGCCGTCGGTGCTTGCGAAAGGCTCCGTCTGGTTCCAGCCGTTGGCATCACCAGCGAGATAGAGCACTGGTGAAGAGACAGTGTAAGTCCAAGTGTTGGCGTCCAAGGTGACGATCCATGTGCCGGCGCCTTCAATAGTAGGAGTCTGCACGTCGCGCCATTCCAAGAATCCGAAAGTGGAAGCGTCGCCGTTTGCGGCGCAACCCATCACTGTGGGGTTGATGTCGTCCCAAGTGGTAGCAGAGCCTTTCAAGGCAGACGCGCCATAGAACTTATACCAGCTGGTAGTGCCAGTGGTCGTTACCACGGCCTTGTATATCTTCGAGCCTTCAGCCGTCTCCGTCATCAAGATGGGGTTTGTTGGGTCCCAACCATGACCGGCGAAGTCACCAAGCATGAAGTATCCCTTGGGGTCAGCCTCCGGAGTCTGTATTGGTGTCTCGTTCTGTGTCAACTTGCCTGCGACCTGCACAGCCGTGCCGTTTTCCAACACGCCAGCCGCGGTAGCGTCCACTTCCAAGGCGCGCTTCTCGCATTTCTGGCTCTTCAGCGAGGCTGTGGCGAGGCTGTCGAGCTGCTTTGTCGACATACGTGCCGTGGCGTCCTTGATGACACAATATTTTGTGACGTCAACGCCGTTCAGCGACACCGTCTTCAATATCACGTTCTGCACCTCATCGCTTGCCTTGGTCACCTTCACCAGGTCAACCGAATCGGGTATTGTCTCCGCGCTCATGTCCACGTCCACGCCCGACGCCGCGAAGTTCAAGCCATAGGCTCCGTTGGTAGCGGCCTCGTTGGTCTTCAGCTCCGCCCAGTCGTTGAAGCTATCGTCGCAAGAAGCGAACGAAAGCATGGAGAGAAGCACGCCGCCATAAAGAAATATCTTTTTCATTGTATATTGTTTCTTGTTTTTGAGTTAAGGGTGCGGCAGGGGGGAAGTCATCCCCACTGCCTCGCACCACAATGGTTTCTATTCGAGACTTGCGGTTCCCTTGTCGAAGTTCACCTTCAGGGTCTTGCCAGGCTCGGCTGTCACCGAATAACCTTCGCCCATGGTCTCAGCCCAGCTGTTTGGAAGGTCAACCGCGCGGTAGAAGATGGTGTTGTCCGACTTCTGGATTGTGAACTCTGTGTGCCACCAGTCTAAGTCTGGCACCACAACGTTAACACGAAGCTCGCCGCTTGCGGTGAAGTTGCTGAATGTCCAGTCACCGTCCTTGGTTGCAGGAGGTGTCATGCTCTCAGGGTTGTCGAAGCCGCCGGCGATAGAGTTGCCACGCACCTGGACATCACCCTTGCCGATAACCAAGTTGTACTGCAACTTGCCGCCGCGAATCTTGTCAACGAACTTCAGTGTGTACCAGCCACCCTTGGCGATGACGATGTTGTCGTCGGCGTTAGAGCTTACTTCCGCACCGGCCTGGTCGTCGATAGAAGCTATCTGCGAAGCGCCTGTCCAGCCCTCCGGCTTAGTGCCGAACTTGAACTGGCCGCCATCCTCAGGAATATAGATGAGCGTGTAGAACTGGCCGGCTGAGCCATAAACAGGGGCCATCTTCTGCCATGTCTTCCACTCCTCGCCGATGCTGCTTCCACAAACATACATCTCCTCAGGAAGCGTCACGTCAGGAGCCTTGTAAGTGGCGAGCACGTTTGGCAACTCCACCACATTGGAATAGACATCGCTGCCGTCCACGGTGGAGACGTTGGCCTTGCAGCGCACGTAGATAGGACGCACGGCATTGTCGTATGAATCGGTATTCTTCACACTCTCATAGAACGTGATGATGTTCTCGTTCAGCTCCGATGCCTTGACGTTCATCTCCGGAGTGGAGAAGGTGGTGGGCAGGCTGAAGTAGTTGGCCGCCGTGCCGTCTGCCTCGTTAGCCTCCACGAAGTCCTTGTCGAACGACATCTGCAAGGTGTAGGTCGTGGTTACAGGGAAGCCGCCGTAGTCGGGTTGGTTGGCCGTGAACGATACGGTGCTGGAGTTGACAAGGTCCAGCGTGTTGTTTTCGGCATCAGCCGGCGCGTTCAACTGGAATGTTGAAGGCACGCTCAGCACAGGGTTGTCGTCGCGGTCGCTGTCACAAGCCGTGAAGAGCAAGGCTCCAAAGAGCAACGATGCCACTATATTTAGCTTTTTCATTGAGATAATCTTTTTATAAGTTACACCTATTAATATTTAGGATTCTGCTTCAAGTTGTCGTTGGCGTTGAGATCGGATGCCGGGATAGGATAGATGTTGAAGTGTGCGTCGAACGCCTGTCCATCCTCAGCGCCACTCATATACTGCCAATGGTAGTCGTTCTGTCCACCGAACTTGCCGAAGCGAATCAAGTCCATGCGGCGACGGAACTCAAATCCGAACTCACGAGACCACTCGTCGAGGATGGTCTGCAAGTCGGCAGAGGTGATGGGCTCCTTGACGTGAGCGCGGTTGCGCAGTTTTCTCAGCTTGTCCAATCCGTCAGGTGTGCAAGAGCCACCATTGATGCGAGCGTCGGCCTCAGCATATGTAAGGTAAGCCTCTGCCACACGGAGCACAGGGATGTAAGTGTCGATCCACTTACCCGTGCCGTCGTGAATGGCTGAGCCGTCGGAGTGTACGTTGGTGTACTTCACATAGAGATACACGTTCTTGTTGTTAGACACATCGGTAATCATCGGCTGACGGTCACCGTCGGTGAAGAAGAGCGCGCGGTCGTCGCCGCTTTCCTTCGCCACCTTGTCGGGACAGCCCACGGAGAGCTTGTCCTTGCCTGAAGGGATGAACTTCTGTATGAACTGCGCCTTAGGCACGGTGCCACCCCACTGCTCAGAAGTCTTTGTTGAATAGACATTCGTCACCTCAGCTGTCGTCATGCCTGCCACGAAGAACAGGCCGCCATAAGAACGGCTGTTGGCACCATCCTGAATTGCCGGAAGGATAATCTCGTTCTGCGCGCCGTTTGAGCGGTTGTCGCCCATGAAGAGCTTCTGGTAAGCGGTATAGTCGCCGGAATCGTCGGTCAACAGCTTCCAGTTGCTGTCGTTGATCACGCGGTTGGCATACTCTTTTGCCTTCTCCCACTGTGGCGTGCCCGTGTAAACCTCGGCGTTGAGGTAGAGGCGCGCGAGGAGGAGGTTAGCTGCTGCCTTGCTTGCGCGGCCATAAACGACTGGCTTGTCGGCGAGCACCTCGCTGTTGTCGCCACCCTCGCCAAGCACGGCCTTGAGCTCGCTCTCCACGAAGTCGTATGCCTCTTGGCGCGTGGCCTGCTTAGGCTTGGCGTCGTCCATGGTAGTGACCATTGGCGGGTTGCCAAACAAGTCTAACATGTAGAAGTAGTTGAGTGCGCGCATGAAGCGAGCCTCAGCACGCTGCTCAGCCACGCTCGCGTCGCCTTCCGTCTGGTTGAGATAGAAGTTGCAGAGCGTCACGCCGAACATGAGGCGATAATAAAGTCCCTTAGGGTGTTTCTGCGAGTCGCCCCAACGGTTGTAGTTGAGGTCGTCGGTGTCATCGTTTGGCCAAATCCACATACACTCGTCGGTGGGCAACTCGTTGAGGAAGAAAAGCTCACGCAACATGGTAGACGTACCACCGTCGATACCGTCGATGTCGCCCACGCCGTCGTCAGGGGCCTTCTGGCCGGCGAGCATCATGTTAGCGTAAATCTTGTTGAGCAAGGCATCCTTGTTCAACTCCGACACCTGCTGGGGGTTGATGTTCTTCACATCCAAGTCGCCGATGCAAGACGTCAGTCCTCCAAGGGAGAGCGTCAGCAGTGTCGCGGAAATGATATTTTTTATATTGAATTTCATGGTGATTGATTCTTAGAGTTTAGAAGTTGAGGTTCACGCCGAAGATGATTTGGAATGGGCGTGGGTACATGCTGTCGTCGAAACCGTTGGCCACCTCTGGGTCAAGACCCTTGTAGTTGGTTACTGTGAAGACGTTCTGCACGGTGCCGTAGACACGTCCGCTCACGCCATTGTACTTGCCGTTGTGGAACAGGTTGGCGAAAGAGTAACCCAATGTGATGTTGTCCATCTTCAGGAACGAGGCGTTCTGCACGAAGAGGTCTGAGAAGCTCTCGTTACCCGTGCTGTCGAAGCCAAGCGCCACGCCGTCCAGGAGCTTGTTTGAGAGATAGCTAAGGCTGTAGATGGAGCCCTTGCCCACGTTCATTGAGCCAGACAACACATTATTATATACGTAGTTGCCCAAGCTGGCGCGCATCGTGAAGCCGAGATCCCAGTTCTTGTAGATGAACTTGTTGGCGAGACCCATTGTCACGTCAGCGTCTGGCTTGTAATAGTAGTACTTGTCGCCATCGCTTATCACGCCGTCGTTGTTGCGGTCAACGAAGGTGTTGAACAGTGGCTTGCCGTTCTTGTCGTACACCTGCTGGTACACGCGGAACGCGCTGCGGCTGTTGCCCACATGGTGAGCTTGCACCTGACCACCAGTGCCCACGCTTGGGCCAGCCTCAACATAATAGTTGGCGCCAGAGCCGGTAATAAGCTCGTCTACGCGGTTCTTGTTGTAGGCCACGTTGTAGTTGAGCTCCCATGTGAAGTCCTTGGTCACGATAGGACGCACCGTGGTGGCGAACTCGATACCCTCGTTGTGGAGCGAGCCGACATTTGATGGCATGGTGTTCTTGAAGTTGCCGCCGGCTGCCACATACACGGTGTTGATAAGGTCTGTGGTCTTGCGGTAGTAGTAGTCGAGGTTGAAGGTCAACCTGTTGTTGAGGAGGCTGAGGTCAAGACCGGCGTTCCATGTGGTGGTCTTCTCCCATGTGAGGTTCGGGTTGTAGACATCAGGAAGATAGGTCACGCCGTCGTTGCCCATTGGGTAGAAGGTGTACTGTGTGTTTGGAGTGTATGTGGCAATCCAAGTGTAGTCGCCGATGCCTTCCTGCTGACCTGTCTTACCCCAACCGAGACGGAGCTTGAAGTCGTTGATAGCCTTCACGTTGCGGAGGAACGGCTCGTCGTTGATGCGCCAAGCCAGGGCCACAGATGGGAAGAGACCCCAACGGCCATCCTTGTTGAAGCGAGAGGAACCGTCGTCACGCAGGGTGAACGTGAGCATGTACCTGTTCAACAAGGTGTAGTTCATACGACCGAAGAACGACACGAGGAAGTTCTCTGTCTTGTAGAGTGTCGTAGTGGTGTTTGACGACATTTCCTGGCTTCTGTCGCCTGCCTTGTGTGTGCCCACGTCGTGGAGGTACGTGCCCCAGTTGGCGTAGTCGGTCTGGTTGTGGTAGTGCTGATACTCGTAACCCGCCATGATGTTGAAGCTGTGGTCAGGCGCGTCTTTCGTGCCATTGCCGAGCCAGTCGTGGCTGTACTGCGCGTACATGGAGAGCTGGAGGTTATAGGCGTTCTGCTTCTGCCATCCAGTGTAGCCGAAGTAGTTGTTCTCACGGCTGTTGTATGGCCAATCGGTCCATTGCTTACCGTTGGAGAGATCCATGCCGGCGTTGACGTGCAACTGCAAGTCCTCGAAGCCATGCACCTTATAGTTCGCCTCGATGTTGCCGATAAACGAGCGCGAGATGGCGCGGTCGTCTTTCTGATCGAGCATGGCCACAGGGTTCGACGTGGAGTTGCGGTTGAAGCCCCAAAGCCAATCGGGGTCGCCCACCTCCGAATTCTGGTACCACTGCGTGTAGCCACCGAAGTACTTGTTGTAGACGCTGTTGTCGGCCTTCACGGGCTTCGTGGGATCCATGTACACTGCCGCGCCAATGGCTCCACCGTCAGCGTAACGGTTCTCGGCGAGCATGCCCTTGGCGTTGATGTTGAACGTCAGGTGGTCTTTGAAGAACGATGGCGAGAGGTTTAAGCTACCCGTGTAGCGGCGGAAGTTGGAGGTCTTCACGATACCCTCGTTGTTGGTAAAGCCGAGGCTCACGCGGTAAGGCATGTTGGCCACGCCGCCCGTCACGGTCACGTTGTGGTCGTGGGAAATGGCTGTGCGATAGATTTCGTCCTGCCAGTCGGTGTTGGCGAAATGCTGCACGCCGTTGTCGTCGGTCCAGCCGAGGGCCCTGTAAGCTTCGCTGTCCTTGCCGTAGAGGTTTTCCACGAGCTTGGTGAACGTGGGGCCGTCCATCACGTCGAGCGTGTTCTTCTTCATGGAGATGGACATGTTGCCAGAATAGCTCACCTTAGGTGTCTTCTGGCCCTTGCGTCCCTTCTTCGTGGTGATGATGATGACACCGTTTGAGGCGCGCGAACCGTAGATGGCGGTTGCCGAGGCATCCTTCAACACGGTGAAGCTCTCAATGTCGGAAGGGTTGACCATTGACAATGGGTTGGAGAGGCCCTTCACGCCATAGGTGTCCATGGCCAGTCCGTCGATGACGATCAATGGGTCGTTGGAAGCGTTGAGCGAGGAACCGCCACGCACGCGAATCTGCGCGCCGCCTCCAGGAGTACCGTCGTTGGATATGACGCTCACGCCGGCGATCTTGCCTTGGAGCATGTCTTGCGCGTTGGTCTGGAGACCGTGGTTCAGCTCATCTGGCTTGATGGCCGTCACGGCACCCGTGAGGTCATTCTTCTTTGCCGTGCCATAACCGATGACCACTACCTCGCTCAAGGCCTTGGAGTCGTCCACGAGAGTGATGACCGCTCCATTGGCGGCTGAAACCTTCTGTGGTGCCAAGCCGATATAAGAGATTGTAATCTCCGTGCCCGGCGCCACGTTAATGGAGTAGTTGCCATCCATGTCGGTCACGCCAATGGCCTTGCCGTTGGCAGTGATGGTGGCACCCATGACAGGATCACCTGCAGAGTCTTTCACATGTCCCTTGAGTGCGGCAGTCTGCGCCCAAGAGCTTACAGCCAACAGAAGCCCACCTGTTAGTACGAGCATCCTGCGAGGCATCTTGAATTTTACCTGCTTCATCATTTGCTTTTAATTAAGATTAAATTTATGTTTTGGTTTTTCTTTTTCAGCTTTGCGGTTGCAAAGGTATGTGAATATGTTGACCTGCATCAATTTTTTAACGCAAAAGCGCAACAATGCAAATGCAATCGTTTGCATACAACTATTTCGCGCAAATGGCATTTGAAACATAATCGTTTGGAAAAAGCATGCGGTGTAAACGATTGCGCATAAAATTCATTAAATTGACATATATCATGCAAGAGACACATTATATATATTAGTAACTTAGTGCAACTTTTCATGCCAAAAACGAAATTAACACAATAACTTATCACTTAATATGAAACACTTATTTACTCTCATCTTTACACTGATGGGTCTGCCCCTCGGCCTCATGGCTCAGGGATGGCCAGCCAACTATGACGGCGTGATGCTGCAAGGGTTCTACTGGGACAGCTACAATGACACCAAATGGACTAACCTCACCTCTCAGGCCGACGAGCTGTCGAAGTACTTCAACTTGATATGGGTGCCGCAAAGCGGATGGTGCAACAGCACTCGAGACATGGGGTATTATCCAAGATACTGGTTCGACCAACGTAGCGCGTTCGGCACGGAACAGGAACTCAGGACCATGATAAGCACTTTCAAGGCGAAGGGCACGGGCATCATAGCCGACGTGGTGGTGAACCACAAGAACGGCGTGAGCAAATGGTGCGACTTCGCCAACGAGAGCTTCATCGGCAAGAACACTGGCAAGACTTACTCGGTGGCATGGAATAACGTCAACTACACGCAGATTTGCAACAACGATGAAGCCAACACGAATACGAAATCAGAGGCGAAGGGAAAGATCAAGGGAGCCGCCGACACCGGACTGGGCGACACTGGCTGCCGCGACCTCGACCACACCAACCCCACGACACAGCAGAACATAAAGACCTATGAGGACTTCCTGCTCAACGAGATGGGCTACACGGGCTTCCGCTACGACTTCGTGAAGGGTTACGACCCTCAATATATCAAGATGTACAACGAAGCGTCGAAACCAAAGTTCTCGGTGGGCGAATACTGGCAAGGTTCCGTGACCGCCTCCAAGAAAGACGACCATCCTTTCGGTGGCGTGAAAGACTGGGTGGAAGCCACGGGCAAGACAAGCGCGGCGTTCGACTTCCCCATGAAATACCTTATCAAGGGTGCCTTTGACGACGGCAACTGGAAATTGCTGGCCACCAACTACACCACGAGCACGCTCGTGGGAAAAGAGCCGCGATATGCCGTGACTTTCATCGATAACCACGACACGGGTGAACCACACGTTAACCCGGACCCTCTGCGCGCCAACGTAGAGGCCGCCAACGCGTATATCCTCGCCTTGCCCGGCACGCCATGCATATGGATAAGCCACTGGAAGCCATATAAATACACCATCAAGAAGTGCATACTCGCGCGCAAGATTGCGGGCGTGACCAACACAAGTTCCATCATAAAGTCGGAAGGGCAGGATAATGGCTACGTGCTCATCGTGAAGGGCAACAATGGCAACGCGATGTTGCTTCTCGGATCGCCAACCTACGACACCACTGGTTACCAGCTTGCTTGCGAGGGCTTGGAGTTCAAGTATTACGTGTCAAACGGCCTCGACATCAGCGAGGTAAACAGCATCAAGCGAGAAGACACAGGCCATGTCATACCATCGTTCTGCACTGTCAACGACGGCGAGGTTTGCGCGTTCTTCGAGCAGCCGGAAAGCTCCAACTGGAAAGGTGACATAACCTGTTGGGCATGGGACAAGAGCGGCAACTACACTGGTGGCACATGGCCTGGCAGCAAGTGCGAAAAGGTTGGGACGACATCTGATGGTAAGAACGTGTGGAAATGGACATGGAACAGTAACTACGTAAAAGACAAAACAGCACCTGCATCCACCACGGCAAGCCTGCCGACAGGCATCATTTTCACAAACAAGAAAGCAGGCAGCGACTCTGGCGCGCAGACCCTCAACATGGCGTTCAAGAACGGCAACTACTATGGCGATAACGTGACCTACGGCAACGCCACGGGCATAAGCGTCATCAAGGCCAACGCGCAGACCGATGAATCTTGGTACACCATCGGTGGCACGCGCCTGTCTGGCAAGCCCACGCAAAAGGGCGTGTACATCCACCAAGGCAAGAAAGCAGTGGTGAAATAACGTGCGATCCAAAACGACGGACGTGCAGGGGCGGGCCCTGTGCCCGTCCGCAACCCGGATGGCAACGGAACGTAACGGACGAAATATTACGAAAACGAACGAAAACCACGATAATGTGGATTAGTACAATAAATTACGACAATTCGGATGCGTACGATATATTATGGCCATCCGGGGTGCGGACGGGCCCTAACCATCCCTACCCGCCCCTGCAAATCATAAAACAAATAAACACGAATCATCATGCCACAACCCCGACAAATGACGGCACGAAAGGCGATGCGAATGCGACAATTCGACTACTCGTCGCAAGGCGCATACTTCGTCACGATTGTCACCAACAACCGCTTGAACCTCTTTGGTCGTGTCGAGGACGAGGAAATGAAACAAAACGAGGCTGGCACGATGGTCGCCAAGGAATATGAGGCTCTCGAACAACTTTTTGAGGGCATGGGATGCTTAGACTATGTTGTCATGCCCAACCACTTCCATTGCTTGATATATCTGGACAAGGACAAAGGCATAACATTGCCAGAAATCATTGCGCATTTCAAATCGGTAACGACGCATAAATACATCCTCGGGGTAAAGGCGAATGGATGGCAACGGTTTGACCAAAAGTTGTGGCAACGCAACTATTGGGACGACATCATCTTCAACGGACTGCAATTTGAGATGGTACAGCGCTACATTTATCTGAACCCATCACGATGGAACAAGGATGCCATAAACGATGACCACGACCCAGACGTAGACCACGTCGTCAAACGCCTCAAGGAATTGCGATGACGCGGTTTGGACGTGCAGGGGCGGGTAGGGATGGTTAGGGCCCGTCCGCAACCCGGAAGGCCGAAATATTTCGTCCGTTACGTTGCGTTGCCATTCGGGTTGCGGACGGGCACAGGGCCCGCCCCTGCACGTCCATACCGCAAAGCATCCATAAAACAATAATATCATCATGAAAACGATAAAGATTTTCTTTCTTCTGCTTCTCGCCACCACCTCTGCCTCGGCGCAGAAATACGCGGGAGGCGACATCTCCATGCTGCCTAAATATGAGGAGGCGGGAGCGAAATACTACACCCACGACGGCAAGGGCATTAGCGACGTGCTCACGTTCTTCAAGGACGAGGGCATGAACGCCATGCGCGTGCGACTCTTCGTGGACCCGAAGAAGAAGACCACGGACAACGGCAAGTGGACGACCGACGAAAACGTGTGCCAAGACCTTGACTGGGTGAAGACATTGGGCAAGAGAATAAAGGACAAGGGACTGAAGTTCATGCTCGACTTCCACTATTCCGACACGTGGGCCGACCCTGGCAAGCAATGGACTCCGGCAGCGTGGGCGAGCCTCGACGACAACGCCCTCGCGGAGAAGTTATACTCCTACACCAAGGACGCATTAGAGAAACTCAAGGCTGCGGGCGCAGAGCCCGACATGATACAGATTGGCAACGAGATTAGTTATGGCATGATGTGGGGACAACCAACTGACGCGGGCTCGAAGCTAAAGAGGTGTTGGCCTTCATCGCCGGCTGACAACTGGACGCGCTTCACCAACCTGCTGAAGCAAGCCACGAAAGCGTGCCGCGAGGAATGCCCCAACGCCAAGGTGATAATACACGTGGAGCGCACGTCGGTGTCGCAACAGAAAGACAACAATAATTACTCCGCCCTGAGCAACTTCTACAAGAAGATGAAGGAGGCAAGCATCGACTACGACATCATCGGCTTGAGCTATTATCCCTATTTCCACGGTGCCATCTCCGAACTGGAAGGCGCCATCGACCTCTTGAAAAAGGACTATGCCGACAAGAGCGTCATGGTGGTGGAATTTGGCTATCCCTACGCCTGGGCGGTGGGGGGCTCGACCTACGACTACACATCTAAATATCCTTATTCCGATGCCGGTCAAAAGGCGATTACCGCTGACGTGGTGACCATGCTGAAGAAGCACGAAAACGTGAACGGCCTGTTCTGGTGGTGGCCGGAATACAACGCCAAGGGCACGAACCTCTCGGGATGGTACAACGCGCCGCTCTTCGACAGCAACACCGGCAAGGCAACATCCGCCCTCACGGAGCTTTGCAAGTTTGGCAGCTCATCAACAGGCATCAACGCCACAATGATGAACGGCAAGCAAGAAGCTGACAACAACTATTACACGCTCTCCGGACAGCGCGTCAGCACGCCAAGCCATGGCGTGTACATACACAAGGGACGCAAGGAGGTGAAGAAATAAAAAGCATTCGTAACCAAAACGGCGGACGTGCAGGGGCGGCCCCTGTGGCCGTCCGCAACCCGAAAGGCAACACACTGACAAATTAAATGCATTGGGCCATTCGGAATGCGGACGGGCACAGGGCCCGCCCCTGCAATGTGGTAATAAAATTCAACAAATGGTCGTCTGAGAATCGATTTTTTTCAACCGAGGTGTCGCTTGCGTGGAAATGACGCAATTATGGGCCATTTTGATAAACGGTTGATTATTAGGCGGTTATGTTTTTAATGGTTTTTCAGCGTTGCAAATTCGCTAAAATGGCGTCGCCGTTACAGTGCAATCGCGTCGCCGTTACGGTGTAATCGCGATACCGTTACGGTGTAATCGCGTTGCCGTTACGGTGTAACGGCGATGCGATTTCACCGTAACGGCAACACTTTTTGGCAAAAAACCGACCAACGGCATTTTCATAGGGCGGATGGCTACCCTTTTTCCGCTCTATTTGACCCTGCCGCCAAGTGTTAAATTTCGGCAATAATATTTTACATTTTTCGGCTCCATAACGAATTGTATGGGTTATCTTACAACCGCTTTGCAGGGGCGGGCCCTGTGCCCGTCCGCAACCCGAATGGCAAATAAATTGTCAATCCGTTCACATTGGTTGCGGACGGGCACAGGGCCCGCCCCTGCCCGTCAGCAACCCGAAACATCATGGCACAAAAAAATCCGGCAGAGACCGAAGTCAATAACCGGATTAGAATGAAAGGAGGAAGTGGTACCTCTTGGAGTTGAACCAAGGACACATGGATTTTCAGTCCATTGCTCTACCACCTGAGCTAAGGTACCGTGTTGTTTGCAATTGAAAAGTTGTTGTTTCTCGTTTGCGAGTGCAAAGGTACAACTTTTTCTTAAACTCCACAAACATTTCGTTGTTTTTTTTCAAATTTCTTTTTTTTGCCTTTTTATTTCGTCTTTCTGAAAAAAAATGATACCTTTGCACACAGAATCGGGATGTAGCGCAGTTGGTAGCGCACTACGTTCGGGACGTAGGGGTCGCCAGTTCGAGTCCGGTCATCCCGACAAGAAAAGGGAAGCAACCTCAAGTGGTCGCTTCCCTTTTTGCTTTGCAGGGGCGGGTAGGGATGGTTAGGGCCCGTCCGCAACCCGAATGGCAAATAAATTGTCGATGCCTACACATTGGTTGCGGACGGGCACAGGGCCCGCCCCTGCACGTCGGATGTCGTCCGCCCCTGCATATCCGTTATATCAGTCGTCGACGATGCCTATCAGCGCCGCCACGTCCTCGGCGTTGACATTGCCCGTGAGCAAGATGCCAACGCAGGAGTTGCTACCCGACGACAGGGCCACTATCTCCTTTATCGTGTCGCCCTTCTGCTTTACCAGGATGCTCATGCCCTCTCTCTTGCCCTTCTTCATGCCGGTGAACTCGCTGTAGCCATCGCCATCGAGAGCCTTTATCTTCTTTACGAACTTCCGCCTGACCCTGCCCGAGCAATCGGTTAGCTTCAATATCTTCACCTCGTCCACCTCCTTGAGCAAGGCATTGACATTGCCATCCTTCATCTTGGCGGCGGCAATGGTAAGCATGAGTTTCGGCACGCTGACACACTCGGCGTGCTTCTTGTCACGGAAGTCATTGAACACGCTGTTTGCCTTTTGGCAGAAAGCCATCTGGCAAGTAAGCATCAATAATAATGTAAACAGAATCTTTTTCATGTGACTATCGTTTTATAGCTAATACTCTATATAATGTCTTAGACGCTCAAAATCGTCGGGCGTAAAATACTTCATCAGTTTCAGCTGCCCCATGTCGTGTATCTCACCATACAATCGCCTGTAATCGACGATGGCCTTGGCCTGGTAATAATTAATGTACGGATGCCGCCTCAGCTCCACAAGCGACAGCTTGTTGACGTTGAGCCTGTGCACCTTGGCAGGGTTAACCTCGAAATAGGGCAAGGCCTCCTCGGGCATGTCCTGTATCTCAAGTAGCTGCCGCACGGAATAGAAGCCTCCCAGCATCTTCCTCGCGCGCACTATCTGACGGGCGAAATAGGGACCGATGCCCGGCACCTTCAGCAGCAGGACGGTGTCGGCATCGTTAAGGTCCATGCGCTCGCCCTGCCTTAGCTTGGCCGGGAAGCGCCGTCCCGGCACGCTGTCGGGAGCTTCACCATAAGGCACGTTTTGATAGCCCCGCGACGTGTAGGGTTGATAATCGGAGCCGATGCGTATCAGCGGCGCGAGGTCGCGATACTGCTTGTTGGTAAGTCCGTAGACGCGCCCGAAGTCCTCCTTCCTTCTGAACACGCCGCCCTTGGCACGGTATTTATAGATGTTTCTCACTTGCCACGGCTCCAGGCCGAGGGCAAGCAGCTCAGTGGAGTCGGCCGTGTTGGGGTCGAACGGGAAACGGCTCACCGAGCGTCCACGCACGGCGTAATAATGATTGCCCTTTCCGCGCCTGTACTCATGATAGTTGCCCTGGCGGTCGGCTCCCCTGCCCTGCCATGTCGAGTCGGCTTCGCCTACGCCAGCATACAGGCTCTCCTTGCCATGGAAAACCAGCAAGGCGAGGCTGACAATGATGAAGACCGCCAAAAGGAAAAAGATGATGCGGCGGTCGGAACGGCGAATGTAATAGAAGTCGTGGAAGCGCATGGCATCAGAACAAGCCCAACTGGTGCAAGAAGACGATGGCGATGCACGTTGGCGAGACGAAGCGCACGAGGAACAGCCAACCCTTGTAGACAGCCACGGAGACCGTTCCCCAATTGGTGAACTCCTCCTTGACCATCTTCTTGGGAGCTATCCAGCCAATGAGGATGCACGTGGCAAAGGAGCCGAGCGGAAGAAGGACATTGGAGGTAAGGAAGTCGCAGAAGTTGAGAAAGCTCTTGCCGAACACCGTGATGTCGACCGCGCCGCACGACAACGAACAGGCGATGCCGATGAATATGGCCACCACTGTCTCGATGACGGCTCCCTTCTTGCGCGACACATGCAGCTCCTCGAAGATGAGCGACGTGCCTATCTCGTGCATGGAGATGGTGGAAGTGAGCGCGGCAAGGGCAAGCAAGGCGTAGAACAACACGCCGACCACATATCCGAGGGCGGGCGTGAAAGCCTGCTGGAAGACGTTGGGCAACGTGATGAAGATGAGCGACGGGCCGCTGTCGGGGTTGACGCCCACGGAGAAAGCCGCGGGGAAAATCATCAGTCCGGCGAGCACCGCCACCATGGTATCGACAAGCGCCACCTTAATGGATGAGCGCAAGAGGTTGGTCTGGCGAGTGAAGTAAGAAGAATAGGTGCACAGGCAAGCCGTGCCAAGCGACAAAGAGAAGAAGGCCTGGCCCAAGCCGTCGAAGATGACTTGGTGGTCAACCCTTGAGAAGTCGGGGTAGAAAAGAAACCGTATGCCTTTCCACGCGTTGGGCAGCGAGCACGACGCCACCACGATGATGACAAGCAGGACAAAGAGTGTTGGCATGAGCACGTTGCTCACCTTCTCTATGCCTCGCCTCACGCCACGCACCACCACGAGATGGGTCATGGTGATGAAAGCCACGGTCCACACGATGGGCTCGATGGGCGACGACGTGAACTTGTTGAAGTATTCCTGCACGTAAGCCGCGTCGCCATTGATGTTCCCCATGATTGAGGCGTAAAGATACTGCAGGCACCAACCGGCAATGACAGAATAGAAGCCAAGGATAATCAGCGACGTCAAGGCGCCTATGGTACCGACTATCGCCCACGCCCCGCCACCGCCTGCACGGGCATAAGAGCGTGCGGCATTGGCGGAACCGTGACGGCCCACGATAAACTCAGCCACCATGCCCGGCACGCCGAGCAAGACGATGCAAAGGAGGTAAATGATGATAAACGCCGCGCCGCCATCCTGACCCGTCATGTAGGGGAAACGCCAAATGTTGCCCAACCCGACGGCTGAGCCCGCCGTGGCCAACACCACGCCTATCTTTGTACCGAAACTGCCTCGTTCCATGATTTCTTATTTTATATTATGCCAAACTGATGCAAGAATATCGCCAATATGCACAACGGCGCGACAAAGCGCACAAGGAAGAGGAACACCGCGAAAATATGGCGCGACACCGTGCCCCAATTGGTGAACTCGTCCTTGACCAACTTCTTTGGCACGAACCAGCCAATGAACAAGCAGGTGAAGAAGCCACCGAGAGGCAGGAATATCTGCCCGGTAACGAAGTCGAAGACATCGAACAACGGCTTCCCGGCTATCTCCAGTCCCCTGCCCTGGCCTAACGACAAGGAGCAGACCGCGCCGATGACGGTGCACACCACGGTGACGATTATGGCTCCCTTCTTGCGGGAGATGTGCAGTTCCTCGTAGAAGAACGCCGTGGACACCTCGTGAAGGGAAATCAGCGACGTGAGGGCCGCCAAGGACAGCAAGAGGTAGAACAGCAACGACACGAGCCACCCAAGCAACGGCAAGCCCGCGAACGCCTCGTTGAAGACGTTGGGCAACGTGATGAAAATCAAGGATGGACCGCTGTCGGGACTGACGCCCACGGAGAACGCGGCAGGGAAAATCATCAAACCGGCGAGGATAGCCACCATGGTGTCGATGGAGCATATCTGCACCGCCGACTTCACGAGGTTGGTCTGGCGCGTGAAATAAGAAGCGTAAGTGGAGATGCAGCCCATGGCGATGCTCAACGAGTAGAAGCTCTGGCCCAGCGCGCCAAGGAACACGCCCTGGTCCACCTTCGAGAAGTCGGGCTTGAAAAGGAACGCCACGCCCTTGCCCGCTCCCGGCAAGAGGCACGAGGCCACTACTATAATCAACAACAGTATGAACAACGTGGGCATCATCATCTTGGAGGCCTTCTCTATGCCGCCCCTGACACCATGGATGATGACAAAATAGGCCACGAGCATGATGAACGCGAGCCAGAACAAAGGTTGCACCGGATTGGAAGAGAAATCGGCAAAGTATTGCTTCACGAAATCGGCATCGCCGTTCAGCTGTCCCATGATGGAGGCATAGACGTATTGCAAGCACCAACCAGATATCACGGCGTAATATCCCGTTATCAGGAAGCCCGTTAACACGCCAAGCAGTCCGACAAACTTCCAAGCCTTGCCATCAGCCATGCGCGAATAGGCGCGATACGTGTTGGCGGCACCATGACGGCCAATGATAAACTCCGACACCATGCATGGGATGCCAAGCATCAGCACACAGCCGATATAAATCAAGATGAACACGGCGCCACCATTCTGGCCCGCCATATAAGGGAAACGCCAAATGTTACCAAGCCCGACGGCACCACCCGCCGTGGCAAGTATCATTCCAATCTTACTGCCAAAACTGGCCCTCTTTTCTGACATGTGTTTTTACTTTCTCACTAATTTTAATGCAAAATTATAAAATATAATCCTTCCATTCAAACAAATCGAAAGTTTTTAGCGGATAATATGAAAGATTGCATCAAACCGTGAGTGGCATGCCCGCGTATTGTTGCCGGGCAAGCCGTTTCAGCGATATTCCTCCGGCACCAACTGCTTCCAAGCCGAATAAGGGTTGGCAAGCATATACGAATTGTAGAAATGCTTATCGCCCGTGACCTCAGGCCCCAAGAAGTCGGGCTTCTCAAATGCCTCGGTCTCGCTTCCGAGTTCCACTTCAGCCATCACGAGCCCGTCGTTGGCACCATGAAACTCATCTACCTCAAACGTGTGGTTGCCCACGCCCACAAGGTAGCGATGCTTGTCTATCACGCCTCCCTTGCACAGCCTCATGAGATGCGACGCCTCGTCGAGCGTTATCTCTTTCTCAAACTCATAGCGCGTCATGCCGCCGTCACGGCTCTTGCCCTTGATGGTCAAGTAGGCCTTGTCGTCACGCACGCGCACGCGCACCGTGGCGCCTTCGGCAGGGATATAGCCCTGCTGGATGTGGCTTGCCGAAGAAGCCTCGCGCTTAAAGGCGCCACCATGCTTAACCAGGAACTTACGTTCTATTTCCAATCCACTCATTATATAATAATATTATTAATGCCAGGTTGATTCGCGTGATTTGTCAATGCGGCCATCCGGGACGCGGACGGCCACAGGGGCCGCGCCCTGCAAAGCAAAAAGGCGGCTCCACGGAGCCGCCTTTAATTCCTTTTATTATTGAACGATAAACATTGACCAAATCATGTAGATGATGGCGAGGGCGACGAGGACTCCGAAAATCCATTTCACCACGCTCTCGCCTTGGGTCTTTTGCTTTTCCTTGTGCTCTGTGCGCTTCTTGGTGGGTGTCGCGTTGTTGACCTCCCTCACTGGCACGTGCTTCAGTTGTTCTTTCTTATTGTTTCCCATAGTATGTTTGTTTTAGTTTTCCTTGTCTCTTCACCGACACTTGCTTAAGGACAGTCAGTCTTCCTTCTCGGCGTCGCTCTCGGCGAACTCCATGAGGTAAGCCTTGATGAATCCGTCTATCTTGCCATCCATCACGCCATCCACGTCGGATGTCTGGTAACCCGTGCGGTGGTCTTTCACGCGACGGTCGTCGAAGACATAGCTTCGGATTTGGCTTCCCCACTCTATCTTCTTCTTTCCCGCCTCAATCTTGGCCTTTTCCGCCTGCTGCTTCTTCAAGGCACGGTCGTAGAGTTGGCTCTTCAAGAGTTTCATGGCCTTCTCGCGGTTCTTTGGCTGGTCGCGCGTCTCGGTGTTCTCAATGAGGATTTCCTCTTTCTCGCCCGTGTCGGGGTCTTCGTATTGATAGCGCAAGCGCACGCCCGACTCCACCTTGTTGACGTTCTGTCCACCGGCACCGCTCGAGCGGAACGTGTCCCAGCTCACCTTGGCCGGGTCCACATAGACCTCAATGGTGTCGTCGACCAGTGGCGTGACGAACACCGACGCGAAACTCGTCATGCGCTTGCCTTGGGCATTATAAGGCGAGACGCGCACCAAGCGATGAACACCATTCTCGCTCTTCAGGTAGCCATAAGCATACTCGCCACCCTCGATGGTCATCGTCATGCTCTTGACGCCAACTTCCTCACCAGGCTGCAAATCAGTGATGGTGGTCTTGTAGCCGTTGGCCTCACACCAGCGCATATACATGCGCATGAGCATCGAGGCCCAGTCTTGTGCCTCAGTGCCACCAGCGCCAGAATTGATTTTCAGTACCGCGTCCATGGAGTCCTCGTCTTGGCGCAGCATGTTTTTCAGCTCGAGGTCCTCGATGCACTTGATAGCCTTGGCATAATCGGCGTCGACCTCCTCCTCCGTCACGAGTTCCTCCTTATAATAGTCGAAAGCGAGCTGCAGCTCGTCGGCATTCTGCTTGCACTGCTTGTAGCCGTTGAGCCATTTCTCTATGCCCTTCACCTTCTTCATTTGCGCCTCAGCCCTTTTGGGGTCATCCCAAAAGTCAGGAGCCTGCGTGCGCAATTGCTCCTCCTCGAATTCTACTTTCTTCTGGTCAATATTGAGATAGTGGTGAAGCTTCTCGGTACGCTCCAGCACGTCTTTCAGTTGATCTGATGTTATCATTTTCGCTTATTTCGTTATTACTCCGTCCGATGGCGTATTGGCGTACATGCCATCGATGATGTCCTTATAATGTTTGTTGACCATGCCTCGACGCAATTTCAAGGTGTTGGTTATCTCACCCTTCTCCATCGAGAAATGATGTGGCAGCAACGTGAACCGCTTTATCTGCTCATAATGGGCGAGGCTCTGCTGCAAGATGTCGATACGTTCCATCATCATGGCGTTGACCTCCTTGTTCTCGCACAGCTCAACCCTGTCGGCGAACTTTATGCCACGCGCATTGGCCCATTCCTCAAGAACGCCATACTCCGGCACCACAAGGGCTGACACGAACTTGCGCTGGTCGGCAATCACGGCCACCTGGTCGACAAACTTATCCACGAGCAGCAGCGCCTCTATCATCTGCGGGGCTATGTACTTGCCGTTGCTGGTCTTGAACAAGTCCTTGATGCGCTCGGTGAGGTAGAGCTCGCCGTTCTTGAGGTAACCTGCGTCGCCCGTATGGAAGAAGCCGTCGGCGTCGAATGCCGTCTTGTTCTGTTCCGGACGCTTGTAGTAACCCTTGGTGATGGTAGGGCCTTTCAGCAATATCTCACTGTTCTCGCCTATCTTTATCTCTATGCCATTGATGGGCCGGCCAACAGAGCCGATGGTATAGCCCTCGTCCAAATGGTTGCACGACACCGTGGCAAGGCTCTCCGTCAAGCCATAGCCCACGACCATGCCTATGCCTATGCTGTGCACAAACTCCTGCACTTCGGGCGAGACGTAAGCTCCCGCCGTCGGGAATATATTGGGATGCTCAAGGCCTATCTGCGCCCTGACAAGGCCCAGCACGGTCTTGTTGGCGATGGCATACTGAAGGCGGAGCGACAACGGCGGGCGCTTGCCCTTGGCGAGATAGTCTACATTATATTTCTTGCCGATGTTCCAAGCCTTATAGAACATCTTTTGCTGCATGCTGCTCGAGCGGTCAATCTTCGCCCTTACAGCCTGGTAGACCTTCTCCCAGAAACGCGGCACGCTCGACATGCACGTGGGATGGGTCTCGCGCATAGACTGCTGAATCTTGTGCGGGTCGGTGTTGACAATGAGAGTGCAGCCCTCGCTGATGGCCAGATAAGCCCAGCCACGTTCAAAGATATGCGTGAAAGGCAGGAAATCGATGACACGGTCTTTCTCGGTCAGTGGCACGCACTCGTCGTTTGCCTTCAGCGCGGCGGCGTATTGTCCATAGGTAAGCATCACGCCCTTCGAGTCGCCCGTGGTGCCGCTGGTATAGAGGATGTTGCAAAGGTCATCGTCGTTGGCTTCCTTCCAAAGGGCCTCTACCTCACGCTCGTGGGGCAAGTCCTCGCCGAGCTTGAGGAAGTCGTCGAAATACATTGCCTCAGGGTCGTGCATGCTCAAGCGCACATGGCGGTCGAACACGATGATGCGTTCCAACGAAGGACAAACGGAATGGATGTTGTGAGCCTTGTCGTATTGCTCTTGCTCGCCCACGAAGACGAGACGCACGCTGGCGTCGTTGACCATATACTGCACTTGCTGGCCCGACGTGGTGGCGTAGAAAGGAATGGATACCACGCGTATGCCATAGGCTCCGAAGTCGGTGTAAAGATACTCTGCGCAGTTTTGGGAGAAGACGGCTATCTTGTCTTGTGGCTTCAAGCCAAGGGCAAGGAGCGCGTTGCTGACCTTCTTGACATTCGCGGAAAACTGGTTCCATGAGACGTTAGTCCATTTGGAACCTCCAAAGTCTTGACGGACAAGGGCCGTCCTGTTTCCATATTTCTTTGCCTGAGAGTGGATGAGCACAGACAGGTGAGACCTGTTTTGCATAAGCTAAGGTGTTATTTTATGCAAAGATAAAATATAAATGCGATATATTCAAGTATTATTAAATGTTTTTTTTAATTTTGCCATAAAGCAACACAAGAACCTTGACACAAATAGGATATAAGGAATGAGACAAGAAGATTACGTCAACGACGCCATAGAACTGTTACGCCAACTCATAGCCACGCCGTCGGTGAGCCGCGACGAGAAGGCCGCCGCCGACATCATGCAAAGACGCATGACGGCCTACGGACTCGCGCCTCGGCGTGATGGCAACAACGTCTGGGCCTTGTCGCCTTTCTGGGACGACAGCAAGCCCACCTTGCTGCTTAACGCTCACATCGACACGGTGAAGCCGGTTAGCAGTTGGACGCGCGACCCTTTCGAGCCGACCCTTGAGGGCGACCGCCTGTACGGACTGGGAAGCAACGACTGCGGTGGCGGCCTCACAACACTGCTGCAAGTTTTCAGATGGCTATCGCTAAGGCCCCAGCCATACAACTACGTGTATCTGGCCTCAGCCGAAGAAGAGGTGTCGGGCAAGGAGGGATTCTCTCGCGCCCTGCCGCTGCTTCCGAAGATTGACGTGGCTATAGTGGGCGAGCCCACGGGCATGCAGCCCGCCATAGCCGAGAAGGGCTTGATGGTGCTCGATGTCATTGCCCACGGAAAGAGCGGGCACGCCGCGAGAAACGAGGGCGTGAACGCCATTTACGAGGCCCTTGACGACATGGTTTGGATAAAGGACTATAAGTTCAAGAAGATGAGCGAGCTCCTCGGCCCAACGAAGATGACTCTCACCGTTGTCAACGCCGGCACGCAACACAACGTCGTCCCCGACTGCTGCAAGATGCTCGTCGACGTGCGCACCAACGAGCACTACACCAACGAGGAGGTCTACGACATAATAAAAGCCAACGTAAAGAGCGAGGTTCACGCCCACTCCTTCAGGCTCCATTCCTCGCACATCCCTACTGACCACCCTTTGGTGAAGCGGTGCGTCGAATTGGGATTGAAGCCCTACGGCTCGCCCACGCTGAGCGACCAAGCCCTCATGCCATGGCCGTCGTTCAAGCTCGGGCCGGGCGAATCGGCACGCTCACATTCCGCCAACGAGTTCATCTGCCTCAGCGAGATGCGCGACGCGTTCAGTACCTACCAAAAGCTGCTGCAACCATGAGGAAGCTCATGGCGTCAGCCGCTCAGTAGAGAAGCAACAGGCCGGCAATGGCGGCATAACCAATCATCTTGATTGGGTTTATCTTGACGAACAACGTGCCGTAGAATGTCGCGGCAAAGAGAAGGACGCTGATGATGAACTGCCACGTCGTATCCACCGGACTGCCGAAATTTTCCTTGTTCAGAAGCATGATAGTGGCAGCGGCAAGAAGGCCGACAACAGCGGGGCGCAGACCGTCGAACACGCTCTGCACCACACGCGCCTTCATGTAGCGCATGAACATCTTGCTGATGAGAATCATGAGTACAAACGACGGCAAGACAAGCGAGAATGTGGCCACTAAGGAGCCAAGCACCGACAGCGCGTTGCCCATGCCCATGTTATGGATGGCCGTGAAGCCGCAATACGTGGCAGAGTTGATGCCAATAGGCCCTGGTGTCATCTGGCTTATCGCCACGATGTTGGTAAACTCCGCGCTCGTAAGCCAATGGTGGTTATGCACTGTCTCCATCTGTATGAGCGACAACATGCCATAGCCGCCACCGAAACCGAAAAGGCCAATCTTAAAGAATGTCCAGAAGAGTTTAAGGAATATCATTTCTTCACGAGTTTACCATAAATGTAACCACCTGCCCCCGCCGCTATGATGACCCATATCGGATTGACATGGAGCGCGCTTATGAGCAAGGCTCCGGCAATGGGAATCCAGCAATTGCCAAGATGTATCTTCGCGCTCTTGGCAAGGTTGAACGTGGGCACGGCTATAAGCGCCACTACCGCGGGACGAATGCCATTGAACATGGCCGCTATCCAACCCACCTGCATGAACTGGTGGAAGACCATGGCTATGAGCAGGATGATGATGAAAGAAGGCAACACCGCGCCGAGGGTTGTGTAGAGCGCGCCTTTCTCGCCTTTTATCTTATAACCTATAAACGTGGCGATATTGGCGGCAAACACGCCAGGGCAGCTTTGCGCGATCGCCAACAAGTCCAAGAACTCTTCTTTCTTTATCCAACCGTTTTTCTCCACCACTTCCGCCTCGATAATGGGAATCATGGCGTATCCGCCACCAAGGGTGAACGCGCCTATCTTGAAAAAGGTCGTGAACAATTTGCGACTCAGACTTGCCTCAGATTGTTTGGGCATGACTTATTAATATAAAACAGCCCCTTCTTTTTTACGGAAGGGGCTGTCTGAAAAAATATAAAAATGTTATTACTTCGTATGCTCCTCTATCCATTTCCTCGCGTTGACGAAGGCCTCTATCCATGGAGTGACATCATCGCCGCGACGGTCTGCCGGATAATAGGCGTTTTGCCAAGGGAAGATGGCGCGCTCCGGGTGCGGCATCATGGCGAGGTGGCGACCGTCGGCTGAGCAGATACCGGCCACGTTGTAGTCGGAACCGTTAGGATTGCCAGGATACTCAGCGTAGTTGTATTTAGCCACAACGTTGTAGTGGTCCTCAGACTCTGGCAGATAGAAGCGGCCCTCTCCGTGAGCCACCCAGATACCAAGCTTGTCGCCGCTCAGCGAACCGAGCATCACGCTCTCGTTCCGAGGTATTGACAGGCCGAGGAAGGCGCTCTCAAACTTCTGCGACACGTTGTGCGTGAGGTGCGCGCGGTGCTTATGCTCCGGGTTGATAAGGTTCAGCTCAACCATGAGCTGGCAACCGTTGCAGATGCCGAGCGAGAGGGTGTCCTTGCGAGCGTAGAACTTGTCGAGAGCTTCCTTCGCCTTGGGGTTGAAGAGGAACGCTCCTGCCCATCCCTTGGCCGAGCCGAGCACATCGGAGTTGGAGAAGCCACCGCAGAAGACTATCATGTTGACTTCCTCAAGCGTCTCTCGTCCGCTGATGAGGTCGGTCATCATCACGTCTTTCACGTCGAAGCCGGCGAGCCACAGCGTGTATGCCATCTCGCGGTCACCATTGGTGCCTTTCTCACGAATGATGGCGGCCTTCGGACGTGAGGCGTTGTCACCATCATGCCAACGGTCGGGGTTCAAGCCGAGAGCGGCAAACGAGCCTTTGAAGCCACCAAGGTTTATTTCAAGCGGTTGCTTCTTGTAGTTGAGGAAACGCTTGTGGGCCATTTCGTTCATGCTCTGGCGACGGTCAAGGAGATAAGAAGTCTTGTACCACGTGTCGCGCAGCGCGTTGATGTCGAACTCGTGCTTCCACTCGTCTTTCACCACCACGATCTTCCTGTCGTTAGGTGTCGGGTAAGCTATTTTGGCGAAAGCGATGCCCGCGTCTTCCAGGTATTCCTTCAATTCCTTCTTGCGTGTGTCAGACACCTGGATTACGACGCCTGGGTTCTCGGCGAAGAGCATCTTCACCACGTCGTCATTGTCTTGCATGATGTCATGCAGGTTGACGTGCATGCCACCGTCCACGTTGGCGAAGGTCATCTCAAGGAGCGTCGTGATGAGACCGCCGGCTGATATGTCATGGCCAGCCATAACCCAACCCTTCTGTATCAAGTCTTGTATGGCATTGAAGCAGTCGGCGAAATACTCGCTGTTCTTCACGGTCGGCACGTCGGAACCAATCTTGCCAAGTGTCTGCGCGAAGGCTGAGCCTCCCAGACGTTGCTCATCGAATGAGAAGTCTATATAATATAATGAGGAGTTCTTGTCGTTGACCATCACTGGGCTGACGGTCTTGCGCACATCGTTCACCTCTGCGCCCGAAGTCACGATGACCGTGCCCGGCGCGATAATCTTTGAGCCGTTAGGATACTGCTGGCTCAACGAGAGCGAGTCTTTTCCCGTCGGCACATTGAGGTGGAGCGAGCAGCAGAAATCTGACAACGCCTGCACGGCCTCATAGAGGCGCGCGTCCTCACCCTTCTGCGAGCGGCAAGGCCACATCCAGTTGGCCGAGAGATTGAGGTTCTCTATCGGGAACGGGTGATCCTTGTCGGTGGCTATTGGTGCCCAAACGATATTAGTAAGGCTCTCTGCCACAGACAGCACGCTGCCTGCTGCGGGATTGGCCATGCCAGCCTGTGGAGCGTGTCCAAGGGCCGTGGCTATGCCGGCCTTGCCACGATAGTCGAGGGCTACGACACCACAATCGGAGAGCGGGAGCTGCACCTGTCCTTGCGTCTGCTGACGCGCAATCTTGCCCGTGACAGAACGGTCTACCTTGTTGGTGAGCCAATCCTTACATGCCACTGCCTCCAGCTGAAGCACGTTGTCGAGATACTCGTCTATCTTGTCCACACTGTAAGTGGCGTCCTCGTAATGATGCTCCACCGTCACGTCTTTCATTATGGTCTTTGGTGAGTGGCCGAACATCTGCGGCACGTCGAGGTCGAAAGGCTTCACGCCATCGCCCTGCACAAACGAGAAGTGGGCGTCTCCAGTGGTCTGTCCCACCACATAGAACGGCGCGCGCTCGCGCTCGGCTATTTTGCGCACACGCTCCACGTGCTCGTCCTCGATGAGCAAGCCCATGCGCTCTTGGCTCTCGTTGGCTATGATTTCCTTTGCCGACAACGTCTTGTCGCCGATAGGCAGCTTCGTCATGTCTATCTCGCCGCCACAGTCTTCCACAAGCTCTGAGAGACAGTTCAAGTGGCCGGCTGAGCCATGGTCGTGGATTGATGTCACGGGGTTGTTGTCGGCTTCCACGAGAGCGCGCACGAGGTTATAGGCGCGCTTCTGCATCTCCGGGTTGGCGCGCTGCACGGCGTTGAGCTCCACGGCAGTGCCATAGCGGCCAGTGTCTACCGACGACACCGAGCCACCGCCAAGGCCGATGCGGTAGTTGTCGCCACCCACCACGACGATGTCCTCGCCCTTCTTGGGCTCTTTCTTCAGGCAGTCGCGCTTCTTGCCATAGCCCACGCCACCGGCAAGCATGATGACCTTGTCGTATCCGTAGACCTCGTTGTCGGCCTGCACGTTTTCCTTGGTACTCTCCACGACGGCCGTGTCGCCCGTGTTGGTCTCATACTCAAAAGTGAGCACTGAACCCGTGATAAGCGGCTGGCCAAACTTGTTGCCGAAGTCAGAGGCGCCATTCGATGCCTTGATAAGAATCTCCTCCGGTGTCTGGTAGAGCCATTTGCGTGGTTCTATCTTCTGCTCGAAGTCGCGTGCCGACGTGCCGTCATCGTTCTTCAAGCGTGGGTAAGACGTCATGTAGACGGCCGTGCCGGCGATAGGCCATGAGCCCGTGCCGCCACCCATGCGGTCGCGAATCTCACCGCCCGTGCCCGTGGCAGCTCCATTAAACGGCTCCACGGTGGTCGGGAAGTTGTGTGTCTCCGCCTTCAGCGAGATGACGCTCTCTATGGGCTTCACCTTGAAATAGTCGGATGTGGTCTGATCCTCAGGCGCGAACTGCTCTATCATCGGGCCTTGCGCGAACGCCACGTTGTCGCTGTAGGCTGAGATTATCTTGCCCGGATGCTCCTTCGTGGTCTTCTTGATGAGGGAGAAGAGGCTCGACTCGCGCTCCTCGCCATCGATGACGAACGTTCCGCCGAATATCTTGTGACGGCAGTGCTCCGAGTTGATCTGCGCGAAGCCGAAAATCTCGGAGTCGGTAAGCGGGCGTCCGTTTTCCTTCTCTATCTTGTGAAGATACTCTATCTCTTCCGGACTCAGCGCAAGGCCTTCCTCCTCGTTGTATTTCTCGATGTTCTCCACATGCTTGATGGGTTCGGGCTCATGATTGACAGTGAAGACGGTTTGGTCCAGGCCGTTGTACATGCGCTGCAACATGCGGTCGTGCGTGGCATCCTCGCTCTTCACGGGGAAGTACTCCTCAATACGCGAAATGCCGGTGAGACTCATGTTTTGCGTGATCTCAACGGCATTGGTGCTCCAGGGGGTTATCATCTCGCGACGCGGTCCTACAAAAAAACCGTCGAGCTTCTCTGTTTCCAGCAGTGTAGCGTCACCGTAAAGCCAGCAGAGGGCCTGTTTCTCCTTGTCACTGGGCTGATGGTCTATCTCAGTGGCAATGACATTCTCCTTGGGAGTCTTGAAGAAAAGAATCATAATCTTTAGAGATTTATAAATGTAATATTCTGCTTGCAAAATTAATAATATTTTCGCTAATATCGCGAGCGCGCAACTATTATTTGTTTGGCTTCTGAACGAATAATGCGGTTAAAATATGCTTTCTCGCTGAATTTCCCACACGGAGCACAAGGATTTGAAGCTCGCCAAGCCGTACGGTTGGATGCGCCATGACAGGAATCCAGACCTATATGCAACGGCAATTATTTCAAGAACGGATGAAATGTGGTTAAAAACTGCTTAGACATGAGGCAGGTGGTTAAAGATAGCTAATTATCCGCAACTTTTTTGCCTGTGTGGAGTCTAATAATTAAATTTGATTGCCAAAACATAGAATCATTGGATTATAAGGCTTCGAACAACATTAAACTTTGAATAATATGAGAAAGACTATCTTATTCGCAATGGTTGCCGGCACGCTGCTCGTGACGAGCTGTGCCAGCAAGAAGGATTTGGTCAACTGCCAAAACGAGAACCGCGAGTTGACTAACAATTACCAGGACACCAAGGAGAAGCTGGCCGCTGCCAACGCTCGCGTGGCAAGCCTGGAGGATCAGCTCGCCCAGCAGAAGAAGGACAACGCCGCGTTGCAGAAGAACCTCAGCCAGAGCTTGTCGAACGCGAGTTCCAACAACGTGAACATCTCCAAGCTGGTCGACCAGATAAACGAGTCGAACCAGTATATCCGCCATCTCGTGGAGGTGAAGAGCAAGAGCGACTCGCTCAACATGGTTCTCACCAACAACCTGACGCGCTCGCTGTCCAAGGAGGAGATGAAAGAGGTCGACGTGCAGGTGCTCAAGGGTGTGGTGTATATCTCTTTGGCCGACAACATGCTCTACAAGAGTGGCTCTTACGAGATTAACGACCGCGCCGAGGAGACACTGTCAAAGATCGCGAAGATCATCACCGACTACAAGGACTATGACGTGCTGATTGAGGGCAATACCGACAACGTGCCTGTGAACACTGCCGCGGCAAGCATGAAGAACATCCGCAACAACTGGGACCTCTCCGCGCTTCGCGCAAGTTCGGTTGTGCAGTATCTCATCGACCACTTCAACGTGGCGCCTAAGCGTCTCACCGCCGGCGGACGTGGCGAGTTCAATCCGCTCGCGAGCAACGACACCGCTACAGGCAGGCAGCGCAACCGCCGCACGCAAATCATCATCACGCCGAAGCTCGACCAGTTCATGGACTTGATCGACAAGGCTCCTGAGGACAGCAACAAGTAAACCGCGACCCTATATAACGACAATCGCCACCGCGAGAGGACATGAGCCTTCGCGATGGCGATTGTCGTTTTTTTATGTCTACAGGCGCATAAGGGCCTCAGGACTTATCCTGTGCGGATTCTTCTTCATCGGCTTCACCTTGAACTTGTCGAAGCCTTCGCCATACACGCCAATGACATTGGTCTCCGTGACAAACGCCTTGGGGTCTATCTCGTTGATGATGCGGAAGATGGTGCTGCTCTCCTTGCGCTTGGCCATGATGAAGAGCATCTTCACGTCGTGGCCCGTGTAGAAGCCGTGAGCCTCAATCACCGTGGCGCCACGATGGGGATATACGGCTATGCGAGAGGCTATCTCCTTGTACTTGTCGGAAATGATGAAGAACTGCACGCTGCTATGCCTGATATTCACCACTTGGTCTACGCAATAGGCGGAAACAAGCAACACCACGTATCCATAGATTACTTGCTCGAAGTTGTGGAACACCAAATAAGACGACGATATTATCACGATATCGCACATCATGATGACCCTGCCAAGGGATATGTCGCGATACTTGTGCACTATTGCCGCCACGATGTCGGTACCTCCCGTGGAACCGTTGAACGCGAGACCCATGCCAACGCCACTGCCACAGAAGATGGCTCCTATGAGACTTGCCATGAACGGCTGGTCGGCAAGCAAGTGGAGAGAGCCCGCGTTGCTTCGGGCGAAAGTGGTCAAGGCCGTAAGCACAAGCACGGCATAGACGGTCTTGGCGCAAAACTTCCAACCAAGAATCTTCAACGCCACGAGCAAGAGGGTGGCGTTTATTATGAAATAAGATGTTTGCACGGGAATGTTCATAGCCCAGAAGAGAAGCGACGACACACCTGGCACGCCACTCGCAGTGATGTTGTTGGGCAAGAGAAACACGTTCCAACCGATACAGTACGTCACCATGGCCACGGTTATCATGACGTAGTCGCGCATTTCGGTAATTACTTTAGCACTGATTTTCATTAATTGCTTTTCTATAGGTAAATCATCGGCAAAATTAGTGAAATAAATTATATATAATGTGTGTTTGCCGATAATTATTTTCATGCCGCACGCCATCGCGGGATGAATGGGCCTGTCGCCATCGCCCCTCAACGACTTATGACCCCGAAATGGAGCAACGCGTTCAATACGCCGTCATCGTCCACGCTCGTGGTCACATAGTCGGCAACGGCCTTCACCTCATCGCTCGCGTTGCCCATCGCCACGCCAATGCCGGCTTGCTTGATGATAGGCATGTCGTTGCCGCCATCGCCAAACGCCATGGTCTCGTCTATCCGCATGTGCTCGTGCTCTGCCATGGCAAGCAGGGCCTTGCCCTTGTCGGCAGAGACATTGGTGATGTCGGTAAACGACGGATGCCAACGCGAGCTCACGCAGTCGGAGATGCCGTCCATGACATCCTTTTCCTCCTCGGCATTGAAAAACACGCTTATTTGGAGGATAGGCTCTTTCATGACCACCGACATTGGGGCAAAATCGAAATCGAGGTTCAGTCCGACCTTGAACTGCTTGGTCAACTCCTCTGAATCGTTCACCACGCCAATGTGGTCGGTGCCAACGACGACAGCCGCCTTATGGAACTTATTGGCGCCGTCCAGGATTCTCCTCACCGAGGTGGCTGATATCCTGTGACAGTTGAAACGTGTCTGCCCCACCACGCACAACGCTCCCGTGGTCGTGATGTAACCGTCGATGAGGTGCTCTATCTGACCAAGGTTGTTGATGAAAAGCATGGGACGCCCCGTGGATATATAGACCTTCACGCCGTTGGCCTTAGCCTGTGTCAGGGCGTCAACGGTTGATTGGGGAATCTTGTGCGTATTGAAACTGACGAGCGTGCCGTCTATGTCGAAAAACAAATACTTGACCATAAATAAAACTATCTTGTTATAACCACGTCCTTGACCTTTCCTTCCTGCGTGAGCACCCGCATCTTGTGCGTCATGCCCTTGACGAGCGTGAACCGCTGGAACGCCGCGAAACTGGCGATGGCCTTGCCGTCGATAGAGATGATTATGTCGCCTTGCCTAAGTCCCGCCTCGTAGTCGGCGCTTCCGGGCATTACTATACCCACCGAGGCCTGGCCGTCGTCGGTGGGGACATAGGCCGTGGTGAGGGGCTTGTTGCTCACCTTCACGCTGTCGCCACCCTCATAAGGCTGAAAGCGGATGTAGCGTCGGAAGCCATTGATGATGACAGACCCGTAGCGCAACATGGCTGCGCCAATCTTGCTTGAGCCTTGCGTGGTCACCGCGCTGACATCAAGAAACGAGAAGTCGTCCCATTTCAAGCGGTCGAGCTTCAGAAACGCCACCTCGCCGCCACGTTCCGCACCGATGTTGCCTATGGTGAGCTTGCCTTTGACCCTGGCCTCCACTTGGCTGTTCACGTTCTTGCTCTTGTAGGCGTGCTCGTCGAAGCTCTGCTTGTTCATGGTGTAGAGCACATTAGAGCCGGTGTCGAAAAGCGCTTCGTCGTAATGGCGCTTAAACGGGCTCACCATGACATAGGGCACAAACCATTTGAGCTTATAATGAAGGGCGTAACCGGTCTCACCGTCGAAGAAGTCGCGACGGTCGGCAATGACCATGCGCCTGTTGCGAGTGTCTATCTTGCAGCAAAGTCCCTTGTTGAAAAAGTCGAAACCGATGATGCCGTCATAGGCGCGCAACATGGTAGACGGGAACAGCGACGCCACATAACCCGTTATGGTCAGCTTGCCGATAGTGATGGCTGGCAACTGCACGACGCTCACCGTGTCGCTTCTGCCGGCGGCGTCGCGGCTGACCACGCTTCCCAGAGCCCTAAGTCCACTGATGGGAGAACTGGCATAGACCGTGCCTTGGCTTGACCCCGTGTCGAGGCAGAAACGATAGACGCGCCCGCCTGCCGTGGCCTTGACGAATATCTGGTTGTCCACGACCTCTATCGGAATGGTGTCGGCAAAGTTGCGCTGCGAGAACGTGAAGTTGGTGCTGTAACCGCGCGTCTGCGCATTGGCCATCACAGGCAACAGCACGGCAAGCAAACAAACCACTGACCTTTTCATCACCTTGCGCTTTTTCATGAGTTCATTACGTTCCGTCGGACGCCGACGCCTTGTCGGCACCGGGGCGTCAACGTCCCAACCAAGCTTCCGGGTTCAGCTTGGCACGCTCCTTGCGAAGCTGGAACTGCAATATATGGTCTGGCCCGACGGTGCCAACGACCTGCCTGGTCGAGACTTTCTGGCCCCTGCTCACACTTGCCGAACTCAAGTTGGAATATACCGAGATATACGCTCCGTGGCGCAGCATGACCACCACCGTGCCGGCATAGCTGAGCACGGCGCTCACCTCGCCGTCGTAGATGGCGCGCGCCTTACAGCCGCTGCCACCCATGATGTTTATGCCCTTGTTGTCGAGCGTCACGCCTTTCAGTCCGGCCACGTGGTATTGCCCGAAATGGCTTACCACGCGGTATCCGCCCGTTATAGGCATCGGCAAGCGTCCCTTGTTTGCCTCGAAGCCATTGTTCATCATCCTGTCCATGGATGAGAATCGCTGTTCTTCCTCTTGCTCTTGCTTGGCCTCGGCAATGTCTTTCTTGGCCCTCTCGGCGTCGGCCGCCTGCTTTCTCTCGGCTGCCTCGCGAGCCGCCTCAGCCTCGCGCGCCGCCTGTTCAGCCGCGGCCTTTCTCGCCGTCGCCGCGGCTTCCAGCTCTTGCGCCTTCCGCTTCTCCTCGGCTGCCGCCGCCTCGCGTGCCTTGCGCGCTGCCTCCTCTGCCGCGCGAGCCTTCCTTGCCGCTTGCTCGGCGGCAAGCTCGCGCTGCCTGGCCTCGGCAATGCGTCGGGCGTTCTCGCGTGCCGCAGCCTCAGCAGCCGCTTTCTTCCTGGCTATCTCAGCTTTTCGACGAGCCTTCGCGGCCGCCAGCGCGGCCGCCTTGCGTCGTGCCTCGGCCTCAGCGCGGGCACGCACGCGGGCCACCTCAATCTCCACCTGACGGTCAATCTCGGCGTTCAGCGCCGCGTCTTTCTTGCGTTGGTCGGCGATGATGCCCTGGATGGTGCTCTGCTGCTTCCGCAGGCCGTTCACTATCTCTTGCTGCTGGTTCTTGTTGGCCTCAAGCTTGGCATGCTCCTGCCGGCCCTTATGGAGCAGATTGCTCTTCTGCCCCTTCACGTTGCGCAGTTGCGCGTGCTTGTCGGAAACCTGCCGGCGTTTTGCCTTCACGGCCTCGCCCTGTGCACGCTGGTAGTTGGCATACTCACGCACGAAACGCAGACGGCGATACATCTGGTAGAGGTTCTTGGCCGAGAAGATGAACATCAGCTTGTCTTGCATGGTGCGATGGCGCGCCATGTAGCGCATGGACTTGATGTATTTGTTCTGCCTGTCTTTCAGCTGGGCCTTCAACGTGTTGAGCTGGGAGTTGAGAATGCCAATGTTGCCATTGATATGGTGTATGTCCTTCTCAATGTCGTCGATGTTGTGCTTGCTCTTGTCTATCTCGCCGTTGATCATCATCAGCTCATTGAGCTTCTTGCTGACGTTCTCGCGGTTTTCCTTCAGGGCTTTCTGCTGTTCCTTGATTTTCCTTTGGATGTCGGCCCTCTGGCTTTGCAGCTTTTTTATCGACGCGTTGGAATATGTCACCGCGGCGCCTTTTTTCGCCTTGGCGTTGCCGGCCTTTGCCTTCTTGGCCTTGCGGTTCACTTGCGCCGTGCGGTTGGCCTTTCTTGTCGCCGTCCGCTTCCTTGTCTGGGCGAGGGCTTGCGGCGCCGCCACGACAAAGGCGAGCAATATATAAACGATGTGCCTAAAACAAAAATTCTTCATTTACATGCTGAATAGTTTGGAGAAAATATCGGTTGCCTCTATTTTCTTGTACCTTGACGAGAGCGTGGTCTCCGTGCTCCATTTCGAAGATGTTGATATGTCGTCCATGTCCAAGGTCATGGTAATTCTCTGCACCTTCTTCGTTGCCGAGGTCTGGAACGAGAGTTCCTCAAAGGCTGGGAACATCTTTGCCCCGACAGGCTTGAACTTGCCATACTTCATCGTCAGCACCGAGGTGCCATGCTGTGCCGACGCGTATGTGGCTTTCACGTCGCTGATAAGCTCGGTCTGGCGTGAGACGTTCCACACCAGGCTAAGGTTGCCGTTCCTCACGCTGACCGGCACCGTGGTTGCCGAGCCACCCAGCTCAGCCTTGAACTTGGATATGTTCTTCTCTTCAACGTCCTTGCTTCCCGGCAGATACAACTGGTTCCAGAACAAGGCTTGCAGGGCGTTGAAATCGAGGCCGTTAGCCTTCAGGAAGTCTATTTGGCGATAGTCTTCCTTTACATATTGCTTGTGCAACCTGTCGACCACGAGCACGTATTCGGGCGTGAACTCCAACCGGCCCACCTCGGTGTGCAGCACCGGCATGAAGAGCTGTAACCTTATCATCTGGTCCTTGCGCATGTGCAGGCTTCCCGGCACCGACACGTCCTTGCCTCCCATTGAGGCGGTGAAGTCGAGGTCGGCCACTATGTCTTGCGCGTCCACCTTCTTGTCGTTGACCCTTTCCACGAAGGCAAAGGTCGATTGCTGCGTGGCGACCTCTGTTTTCTGGGCCTTTGGCAAATTGGACATTGGCTTGTCGGCGTCTTTCACCACAGCTTTCTTGGCGCCACAGGATGCGAGGAGCAACAAGGCCGAGACGGCTGCCATTCCGAGTCTAAAATTCTTCATCACTTCGATTTCTTTCTGTAAAGTCTTATTTTCTTTTCCAACGCCTTGGCGTCGCCACCCTGCTTCACGGCCTTCTCACAGAACGAGGCGGCTGAGCCGTAATCGCCCAAGGCGGCATAGATGTCGGCCGCGTGCTCGTAGAGCGTGTTCGACGAGGTGCTGTCGGAAACGAATTTCAACGTTTGGTCAATGTATATCTTGGCATCGGCATACCGGCCGAGCCTATATAGAATCCAGGCATAAGTGTCAAGGTAAGTGGCGTTCTTGGGCTCCGCGGCTATGACCTTGGCGCTCATCTTCTCGGCCCTGTCGAGGTCAACGCCGTCGACGCTGAGGTAATAGGCGTAGTTGTTGAGCGTCCCGATGTTGCCAGGGTCGTATTGCAAGCAACTGTCGTAAGCGGCATAAGCCTCTTTCTTCAAGTCATTGGCAGAGTAGATCTCGCCCATGATGGAGTATATCTCCGCCACTATCGCCGTGTTGCTTTGGTCATTGATAAACGCCGTGCCTTTCCTCAGTGCGTCGAGGGCGCCCTTGTCGTCTTTAAGATAATAGCGGGAAAGGCCGGTGAAGAAATAAAAAGGCAGGAAGTCGGGGTTATAGAGCATGCCGGGCTCGCTGAGCGCGGCTATCTCCTTCCAGTCTTGCGACGCCCACTTGTCTTGTATGAGTTGCACCCTTGCGTCAGCGTTGTCGGGTTGCAACTGAATCAACTGCGCGAGGGCGTTGTCTATGGAGTCTTTCGGGAATTTCCTCAGCGTGTAGTACGCAGCCTTGAGCTGTGCCACCGTCGTGTCTCGCGGCACCACGGCCTGCACTTTCCTGAAGAGCTCCACCACGTTGGTGGAGTCGCCGCCCGTGCTCTCGTTTTGCTGTATGGCGTTGCGCAGGAACTGCACGCGCGTCTCTTGCGGTGTCTCCTTGCCAAAGAGCAAGCGGTTCATCATGTCCTTGGCGAGAGCGTCTTGTCCCGAGCCGTTGTAATAATCGTAGAGGCAGCTCTGCGCCATGGCGTTGTCGGGCTCGCTTTTCAGCACTCCGGAATAGATGTCGTATGCTTCCTGCATGCGCTTGTGCTGCATCAGCCAGTTGCCGAGCATGAGCTTGAAGTTAGGGTCGTTGGGATGCGAGTCGGCCAATGCCTTCAAGGTGTTGTAGGCGCCCTTGGCGTCGCCTTTCATCTCATAGGCGTTCATGCGCATCAACGAGAGCTGGTCGCTCTGGCCGTCCATCTCCTCAAGGCGTCTGATGGCATCCAGCATCTTGTCGTATTTCTTCTGCCGGCCATACAGTCGCACCAATATGGCGACCACGTCGTCGCGGTCGCGATGCGCCTGGTAGAGTCTCTCGTATGTGTCGATGGCCTTGTCGAAATATCCCATGCCGAGGCTCATCTGTGCCAAGCGCTCTTGATAGGTGTCGTTGTCCGGCGCGAGCCTCGCGGCGGTCTCCAAGTGGCTAAACGCGAGGTCGACACTGTCCTTGTCGGCGAAATAATCGGCACGCATGTAATGGGCCACAGCCGAGCGTGGGTTTATGCGCAGGCAAGAGTCGATGAGCATCATCGAGGAGTCGGCGTTGCCTTTCTCTCGTTGGCGCAGGGCCGAGAGGAAACGCTCTCCAAAGAGGCTGTCTTGCTCATAGGTCAGCGTGTCGGCGTTGACCGCCTCCTTGTCTTTGCTTCCAAGCACCGACGACACCGCCGCCACATGGCAAACCACTGCCGCGAAGGCAAGGGCGAGGATATGCAAACCACGTTTTCTCATCATTTCACTCCCGTATGACCGTAACCACCTTCGCCTCGCTCTGTCTCGTCGAGCACTTCCACCTCTTCCCATGTGGCCGTCTCGTGTCGCGCGATAACCATCTGCGCCACACGCTCGCCGGCGTTGACCACGAAGTCGTCGTTGGAGAGGTTCACGAGCAGCACCTTCAGCTCGCCACGATAGTCGGAGTCTATCGTGCCAGGGGTGTTGAGCACGGTGATGCCGTGCTTCAGCGCGAGCCCGCTGCGGGGGCGCACCTGCGCTTCATAGCCTTCGGGCAGCTCTATGCGTATGCCCGTTGGCACGAGGGTCCGCTCCATGGGATGGAGCGTGATGGGCGACTCTATGTTAGCACGGAGATCCATGCCCGCGCTTTGACTTGTGGCATAAGCCGGAAGAGGCTGGCAACCAGTGTTTACAACTTTGATTTTCACCATAATAATGCAAAATTACGCAATTCCGCACATATAATTTAATTTTATTTATTAAAAAGACGAAAAGCCACAAAATAAGCGTAACTTTGCCAAAAAGCATCAAGGGCAAAATGTTAGGAGAGACTTCTATGAACTGGCGACAACTCATAAGCAACAAGCGTTTCGGGCAGGAGGAGCGGCACCCGCTCCGCCACGACGACCGCTCTGAATTCAAGCGCGACGGCGACCGACTCATCTACTCGGCCCCGTTTCGCCGTTTGCAAAACAAGACGCAGGTGTTTCCCTTGCCTGGGAGCATTTTCGTGCACAATCGCCTCACCCACTCCATCGAGGTGTCATCGCTCGGCAAGAGCCTTGGCGACGACGTGGCACGGCGGCTCATCGACAAGCACCCGGAACTGAGGAACACGCTGTTTGAGGAGATTGGCTCCATAGTGCAAACGGCGGGACTGGCCCACGACATGGGCAACCCGCCTTTCGGACACTCTGGCGAGAAGGCCATACAGACGTTCTTCACCGAGGACTGCGGCAAGTTCTTGAAAGATGAGGTGTCGGACGCTTTCTGGGACGACATCACCCATTTCGAGGGCAACGCCAACGCCTTCAGGCTGCTCACCCACCAATTCTTGGGCAGGAGGCCAGGCGGATTCGTGATGACTTACTCCACGCTTGCCGCCGTGGTGAAATACCCGCGCGCGAGCAGTCTGGCCGGCGGGCACGGCAAGTTCGGCTTCTTCGCCTCAGAGGCGGCGGCGTATGAGAAGATAGCCAGCGAGCTGGGCATCAAGCGGCTGTCGGCGACGGGCGAGCCGTTGCTCTATGCCAGGCACCCTTTGGTTTACCTCATGGAGGCCGCCGACGACATCTGCTATGAGATAATGGACATAGAAGACTCCCACAAGCTGCGCATTCTCACCTTCGACGAGACGCGCGACTTGCTTCTCGGCTTCTTCGACGAGGAGGCAAGGAAAGACATTTTGGAAAGGCTTGCCGATGACAGCGTGACCGACGAGAACGAGCAGGTGGTGTATTTCCGCGCCTGCGCCGTGGGCAAGCTGGAACATGAATGCGTGGAGGCGTTCGTGGCCAACGAGGACAAGATATTGGACGGCACGTTCACCGGAAGCCTCATCGACCACATTGCCGAGCCGCAACGCGAGGCTTACCAGCGATGCGTGAAGACATCATACAAGAAGATTTACCATTCCAAGCCCGTCCTCGACATCGAGCTTAGCGGTTACAAGATAATGGAGACGCTCATGCGCACGTTCATCGACGCGGCGGCACATCCCGAGAGGTTCCACTCCAGGCAGCTCATAAACCGCTTCTCGTCACAGTATGACATACACAGCGACAACCTCGAGACCCGCATCATGGCGGTGCTCGACTTCATAAGCGGCATGACCGATGTCTACGCCCTCGACATATACCAGAAAATCAGCGGCATTGCCCTGCCGATAGTATAAGCGCGAGGGGCGAGGTCATTTCTTTGGCATGGGCATCTTCAGCGCCTCGGGGTGCTCTGCCACGAAACTGTTGATGTGGCGGACGCGCTTCTCCTCGAAAATCTCGTCAACGGCAATGAGGATGCCGCTCTCTTCCACCTCGCCAAACTCGTGGTTCACGGCAGTGCCGAAAAACCTCATGGTAGGACTGAGGTTCATGTAAGCGTTGACAAGTGGCGGTATGTTGTAACCCAGCTCGCGCACCTGATGGTTGAGCAGGCGGTAGTCGCGCTTGAAGTCGTCTTCATAGAACAGCTTTTTCAGCTCTTCCTCTGGCGTGTCTATCCTCACCGCGTCCATCGGCACGGCAAGGTGCTCGTTGTCGCCGAAGTGCTTGCGAAGGAAGTAGAGTATCATGTCGCGGCCACGGCGCACGAACGACGGGTACATCGTCATCTTGCCAAGGAAATACTTGCAACGAGGGTTTATCACGGTGAGCGCGCCCAAGCCGTCCCAAAGGTTGTCGAGGGCGAAGATGCTCTTGGTGTTCTTCCTCACGTTCTGGTAATCGAGCGACACGAACGAGCGGCCAAGCTCCACGGTGTAAGGAGCGTAGTCTTTCATGAACTCATCGGAGAAACGATACATGTGGCTCATGGCGAGATTGGGCTGGCCGTCGGCCTTCAACTGCCAATCCTCGCCGAAGAGATAGCGGTAGCCACCTATGATTTCCTCGGCCTCCGGATTCCACACGATGAGTTGCTTGCAACCGTTGGGCATGGTGTCGAACTCGTCGATGTCCATGCTTTTCCCCGTGCCGCCACCAGCCGTGCGAAAGGCTATCTCGCGAAGGCGGCCAACCTCCCGCATGACGTGCGGAGCCTCGGAAGCATGGAACACGTAAATCTCGTTGTGGCTCTTGTTCGTCATGCGAAGGCGACGTTCCGGAGTCAGCTCACTTTTCAATATTTCCTTACTGATGGGTTGGATAATCTCTTCTTCCATAGTTGATTATATTGTTTTCGGCTACTCAGCCGTAAGCCCTGCCGGGCCTGCTTGTTGATACACTTTGTCTTCCACCCAGACAGCCCACTCCTTGGGCTTGCGGCTCTTGTCGAAGGTCTGCCAGGGTATGGGTTTACCTATCACCACGCGGAATGGCTTGTGACAGTTGCGGTACATCTCGTCGACGAGGAAAAGCATGGCTATGTTGACCTTTATGCCCAGCCGCTTCTGCCAACGGGCTATGCGATAGAAACGCGAGGAGTTGTGCCCACTGAAATAGATTGGCACCACGTCGCGGTGATACTGTATGCTTTTCGACACGAAGGTCTTTTTCCAAGGTATGTCGTGGACGTGGCCGTCGATAATGCGCGAATTGAGACCGGCGGGGAACATGATGATGTGGTTGTCGCTGTTGAAGGCCGACTCCACGGCGTCGGCAAAGCTCGCCCCGTTGCGGCCGGTCTTGTTGATTCCGACGCACACAGGGCGCAAGCCCGGAAGGAACATCAACAAGTCGTTGACAAGATAGCGGAACTTGCCGTCGTAGTGACGGCCGATGATAGAGCCCAGACAAACGCCGTCTTGACCGCCAAGCGGATGGTTGCTCACGAAAATATAGCGTTTGCCGTCGTCCTTGTCGGGAAGGTTCTCCTTGCCTTCTATGGTGAGCCGCATGTCAAGGTACTTGACGCATTCCTCAAGCCACTCGGTGCCTTCCTGCCCACGATGCTCGTCAAGAAAAGCGTTGACCTCGTCCTCATGGATGAGACGACGAAGCCATGCCACGAGAAAGCGTGGCACGTATCGAGCCTTATTGCCCATCTTGCTGCGCAATATCCCCTCTAAATCGATTGTCTTTACTATGCTTTTCTCTGTCATAACAAAACTACGTTGCAAAAATACCAATTATTATTTATATCTTTTCATTTCATCCGTAAAAATGTGAAAAATATTTCGGGAACACTCCGGCAATGGCCCAAGGGCTTTTGTTTCCCTGTTCGTCCAAGTTGGTTGCGCATTGGCACAGGGCCCGCCCCCGCAAAGCACATGACGCGTATCAAAATATTTTACAAACGGTCGTCTGAGAATCGATTTTTTTCAATCGAGGTGCCGCTTGGTCGAAAATGACGCGATTACGAGCCATTTCGGTAAACGGTTGACTACCAGATAATTATGTTTTTGGCGGTTTTTCGGTGTCACAAATTCGCTGAAATGGCGTCGCCGTTACGGTGCAATCGCATCGCCGTTACGGTGTAATCGCGTTGCCGTTACGGTGCAATCGCGACGCCGTTACGGTGCAATCGCGACGCGATTACAGTGTAACGGCAAAAATCCTTGGCCAAAAACCGACCGACGGCATTGCCGAAGGGCTGAAGGCTACCCTTTTCCCGCTCTATTTGCCCCTGTTTCCAAGTGTTAAATTTCGGCAATAATATTTTACATTTTTACGTTAGCACATGGTGCCTGTCACGGACAAGCACAAGGCCGAGGCCACGGGCGCGGTGCGACTCTTTTGCCACGCCAAAGGCGTTTTAGCGGACGGCAATGAAAAAAAGTGGGGAAAAGTGGCGTGAAGTGGGGGAAAGTTAGTAACTTTGAAGTCCAAATACACATAATATGTGTGCGCATGCGTTTTTTAGGCAACATAGAGGCAAAAACAGACACTAAAGGCCGGGCCTTTCTCCCGGCCCAGTTTCGCAAGGTGCTGGCGGCATCTGGCGAGAGCACGCTCGTGCTTCGCAAGGACGTGTTCGAGAGCCTGTTGGTGCTTTACCCCGTGAGCGCATGGGACGAACTGGTTGACACCATGCGGCGCAAGCTGTCGAGGTGGGATCGCCGTCAGCAGATGGCATACCGCACCTTCGTCAGCAACGTCGCGGAACTGACAATAGACGCGAGTGGCAGGATTCTCATACCGCGAGGATTCCTCGACATGGCCGGCATAAGCCAGTCGATACGGTTCGTGGGAATGGGCGACACCATAGAGATATGGCCTGCCGACAACATGGAGACAATGAACAAGGAAGACTTCAGCAGCGTGCTGGAAGAAGCAATGAAAGAAGAGGAACAATGACCGACAACAACATGGTATATCATATCCCCGTCTTGCTCAAGGAGAGCGTCGACGGCCTCGACATCAATCCCGATGGCGTGTATGTAGACGTGACCTTCGGTGGCGGAGGTCACTCTCGCGAGATTCTCAGCCGGCTTGGCGACAATGGACACTTGTTCAGCTTCGACCAAGATGCCGACGCTGAGAACAACATCGTGGACGATCCAAGGTTCACGTTCGTGCATTCCAACTTCCGGTGGCTGAGCAACTGGATGCGCTATTACGACATTGAGCACATCGACGGCCTCCTCGCCGACCTCGGCGTGTCGAGCCACCACTTCGACGATGCCGAGCGTGGCTTCTCGTTCAGGTATGACGCGCCTCTCGACATGCGCATGAACCGCGAGGGCGGGAAGACCGCCGCCGACATAGTGAACGATGACACCGAGGAGCACCTGGCCGACATATTCTACCTGTACGGAGAGTTGCGCCGGTCACGGCAGATTGCAGCCGCCATAGTGAAGGCGCGACAGCGCAAGCCCATACTCACGACACAAGACTTCCTGCAGGTGGTGGACCCTCTCTTCCGCCGCGAGAAAGAGAAGAAGGACATGGCCCGGCTCTTCCAGGCCCTGCGCATAGAGGTGAACCACGAGATGCAGGCTCTGAGTGAGATGCTCACCTCTGCCACGCGGCTGCTCGCCAAGGGTGGAAGGCTGAGCGTCATCACCTACCACTCGCTTGAGGACCGCATGGTGAAAAACATCATGAAGAGCGGCAACGTGAACGGGAAGGTCGAGGAAGACCCAGTGTACGGAAGAAAGGCGAGCCCTTACAACCTGGTGAACAACAAGGTGATTGTGCCCTCCGACGAGGAAGTGGAAAGAAACCCACGCAGCCGAAGCGCGAAGCTCAGAATCGCGGAAAAGAAGGAAGAATGAGGAGTGAAGAGGAGGAAAGAACATGAAAGAAGATTCGACAAACAACAACTATAAAAACGAGGAAACGGCAAAGCCCGTCAACGACAATGCCAACGAAGCAGGAATGTCGCTTTCGAAGGTCATAGAAGAGCAAGCCACGGAAGGCGAGGCTCCTCTGTCGAGGACTTTCTCGCTGAGAAAGATCCTTGGCGGCGACATACTGAACACGTCGTTCATGCGCCAGCAAGTGCTGCTGTTCTTGCTCATATCACTGTTCATGGTGATATACATAGCCAACAGGTACTCTTGCCAACAAGACATAATAGAAATAGACGCGCTTCAAAAGGAACTGAAAGACGCTAAGTACAAGGCACTGTCAAGCGACAGCAAACTGACGGAGGAAAGCCGGCAAAGCAATGTCTTGGAAATGCTGAAGAACAACAAGGACAGCACGCTGAAGATGCCAACGCAGCCGCCTTACATCATAACGGTACCCGACAAATGACCAAGTTCAACTACCATAAGATAATGCCACGCTTCAACTTTCTCGCATTTGTACTGACTGTTGGAGCGATTGCGGTACTCGGACAAGCCGCCTACATCATGACGGCGAAGAAGACATACTGGATGAAGGTGGCGAGCCGCGTGCGACAAGACAGCGTGAGGACGCAACCCATACGCGGCAACATACTATCCTGCGACGGGCAACTCCTCGCCTCGTCGCTGCCGGAGTTCAAGATTTACATGGACTTCCAGCAGCTGCACGTGGCCAAGCAGGGCGACTCGCTGTGGCACGTCAAGCTCGACAGCATTTGCCAGGGTCTGCACCGCATCTTCCCCGAACAGAGCGCGCGGAAGTTCAAGGCGCATCTCATGGAAGGCTACAACAAGCGCCGACAGTCGGGACCGCACAAGGGAGAGAGGGTGCGCAACTGGGTAATCTGGCCCAAGCGCATCGACTACAACACTTACAGCCAAGTACGCGACCTGCCACTGTTCCGCCTGGGCAACAACAAGAGCGGATTCCACTTCGACGAGCTCAACGCCCGTGAGAACCCCTACGGCTCGCTCGCCAAGCGAACCATCGGCGACGTGTTGCTCACCAACGAGGGCGGACGCTCGGCACGCTACGGACTGGAGCTGAGCTACGACTCGCTGCTGAAAGGGGCCTATGGCACCGTGAGCAGGCAGAAGGTGCTCGGGAAATACCTCAGCATAACCAACCGCGCGCCAATAAACGGCTGCGACATCATGACGACAATAGACGTGGGCATGCAAGACCTCGCCGAGAGGGCTCTCGTGAACAAGCTCGAGGAGATTCAAGGAAGCGTCGGCGTGGCGATAGTGATGGAAGTGGCGACGGGCGACATAAAGGCCATCGTCAACATGGAGAAATGCGACGACGGCAAGTTTCGCGAGATACAGAGCCACGCCGTCAGCGACTTGATGGAACCCGGATCGGTGTTCAAGACCGCGTCGGTGATGACGGCCCTCGAGGACGGAGTGTGCGACACCACATTCAAGATACCCACCGGCAACGGCATTTGGCACATCTACGGACGCGACATGAAAGACAGCCACTGGAAGAGCGGAGGATATGGCACCATATCCTTGGGTCGAGCCATGGAACTGAGCTCCAATATCGGCGTGAGCTATGTCATAGACAAGTATTACCACAACGACCCGGAGAAATTCGTGCGAGGCATATACCGCACGGGCATAAACGGGGCCGGCGTGAAGATACCTATCGTGGGTCACGCCATGCCGGTGATAAGGATGCCGAAGAAAAACAAGCGCGGCGAATGGATAAACTGGAGCAACACGGCCCTGCCCTGGATGAGCATCGGCTACGAGACCTTGATACCGCCAATCTACACGCTCACCTTCTACAACGCCATTGCCAACAACGGCAGGATGATGCAGCCAAGGTTCGTGAAAAGCGCCATAAAGGACGGCGACACCATAGCCACGTTCCCGCCACAGGTGGTGAGCGGCAAGGAGCACATAGCCTCTGACAGGACCCTGCGCATAATGCAAGACCTGCTGCACAGGGTGGTGCTCAACGGCACTGGAAAGAAGGCCTTCAGTCCCAACTACTGGGTCTGCGGCAAGACGGGCACCGCCATGATAGCCAGCAACGGCAACTACCGCGGCACGGCCCACAGCCTGCTGTCGTTCGCCGGATGGTTCGGCCAGAAAGACAGGCCATATTACAGCTGCATAGTGTGCATACAAAAATACGGACTGCCTGCCTATGGATGGATGAGCAGCGAGGTGTTCAAGGATATCGCCGACGGCATAATGGCGAGATACGTCAGATACAACGTCAGCGACGCCAGGGATGCCGACTCGCGCATGATACCGGACGTGAAAGCCGGAAACATACTCTCAGCCGACTTCGTACTCTCCTCGCTTGGCATATCGACATTCTCCAACTACCCGTTCAAGGTAAACGAGACGCAACCCGTGTGGGGCGTGGCGGAACGAAGACGGGGCAGCGTGAAGCTGATAGAGGAGAAGGCAAGCCGCACCAACGTCATGCCCGACGTGCGTGGCATGGGAGCGCGCGACGCCGTGTTCCTCGCCGAGTCGAGCGGCGTGAAATGCACGATAAAGGGTCGAGGCAAAGTGAGCGAGCAAAGCATTGAGCCAGGAAAGAAAGTGAGGAGGGGGCAGAAATGCGTGCTCACGCTTCAATGAGACACTTAACACAAACAGATAATAAACAAAGACACATAGAACTATGAAACTGCAGGAACTTTTAAAGAACATCAAGCCGCTCCGCGTTGAGGGTAGCACGGATGTGGAAATCACGGGGGTAAACATCGACTCGCGCAAGATCAAGGATGGACACCTTTTCGTGGCCATGAAAGGCACGCAGACTGACGGGCACAAGTTCATACCCAAGGCGCTGGAGCTTGGAGCCAAGGCCGTGTTGTGCGAGGACATGCCAGAGCAGCTCGCCGACGGTGTGACCTACGTTCAAGTGGAAAGCACGGAAGACGCGGTGGGCAAAGTGGCAACGCTTTTCCATGGCGACCCGACGAAGCACCTGACGCTTGTGGGCGTGACAGGAACAAACGGCAAGACCACAATCGCCACATTATTATATAATATGTTCCGTGAGTTCGGCTACCGTTGTGGCCTCCTGTCCACCGTGTGCAACTATATCGACGGCAAGCCAATACCAGCCGACCACACCACACCTGACCCAATAGAGCTGAACGAGCTCTTGGGCGAGATGGTAAAGGCCGGATGCCAATACGCCTTCATGGAGTGCTCGTCGCACGCCATACACCAGAAACGCATTGGCGGACTGAAATTCGCCGGAGGCATATTCACCAACCTCACGCGCGACCACCTCGACTATCACAAGACCTTCGAGAACTATCGCAACGCCAAAAAGGCATTCTTCGACGGACTGCCCAAGTCGGCTTTCGCCATCACCAACGCCGACGACAAGAACGGCATGATAATGGTGCAGAACACCAAGGCCACCGTAAAGACCTACTCGATACGCCAGATGGCAGACTTCCGCGCCCACATCATAGAGATGCACTTCGCCGGAATGTATCTTGAGGTAGACGGCCATGAGGTCGGCGTGCAATTCATCGGCAAGTTCAACGTTTCAAACCTCCTCGCCGTCTACGCCGCGGCTCGCATGCTGGGCAAGGAGCCGGAGGAGATTCTCGTGGCGCTGAGCACGCTGCACAGCGTCAGCGGCCGACTGGAGCCAATAGCTTCGCCCGCGGGTTTCACAGCAATCGTGGATTACGCCCACACGCCCGACGCCCTTGAGAACGTGCTCAACGCCATACACGAGGTGCTGAACGGCAAGGGACACGTCATCACGGTGTGCGGAGCCGGAGGCAACCGTGACCACGGCAAACGACCACTCATGGCGCAAGAGGCGGTGAAGCAGAGCGACAAGGTAATCATAACGAGCGACAACCCAAGGTTCGAGGAGCCACAAGCCATCATAGACGACATGGTGGCAGGGCTCGACAAGGAACAGATGAAGAATGTGATTACCATCGTGGACCGAAAGGAAGCCATAAAGACGGCGTGCATGATGGCACAAAAAGGCGACGTGGTGCTCGTGGCAGGAAAGGGCCACGAAAACTACCAAGAGATAAAGGGCGTGAAGCATCATTTCGACGACAAGGAAGTGCTGCACGACATATTCAACAACTAAGGAAAAGCAACAAACAAGAACAGGCCATATAGCCATGACATGCCGTATGGCCTACAATCACAGATTACAGAAGAAGAAATGCTGTACTATCTTTTTCGATTCCTTGAGCAGTTTGGCATATCAGGCTCGGGAATGTGGGGTTACATCTCGTTCAGGGCGCTCTTGGCACTCATACTCTCGCTCGTCATCTCGGCATGGTTTGGCGAGAAGTTCATAAAGTTTCTCAAGAGGAAACAAATCACGGAGACACAACGCGACGCGAAGATTGACCCTTATGGTGTGAAGAAAGTCGGTGTGCCATCCATGGGTGGTGTCATCATCATCGTGTCAATCCTCATACCCGTGCTCCTGCTCGGACGACTGAGGAACATATACCTCATCTTGATGATCGTAACCACGGTCTGGCTCGGATTTCTCGGCGGGCTCGACGACTTCATCAAGATTTTCCGCCGCAACAAGGAAGGACTGAAAGGCAAATACAAGATAATAGGCCAAGTGTCTATCGGCCTCATCGTGGGCTTGACACTTTGGATGTCGCCCGACGTGAAGATGAACGAGAACCTCACCGTGAGTCGGCAATACGGCCAGGAAGTAGTGGTGAAACACCGCGCCGTGGCCCACAAGTCGCTGAAGACAACCATACCGTTCGTGAAAGGCCACAACCTCGACTACTCGAAGATAATGTCGTTTTGCGGCAAGTACAAGACGGCAGCCGGCTGGATATTGTTCGTGGTGATGACCATCCTCGTGGTGACGGCCGTGAGCAACGGCGCCAACCTCAACGACGGCATGGATGGCATGTGCGCGGGCAACTCGGCCATAATAGGCGTGGCGCTTGGCATACTGGCCTACGTGAGCTCGCACATGCAATTCGCAGCCTACCTTAACATAATGTACATCCCCGGCTCACAAGAGCTCGTGGTGTTCCTGTGCGCGTTCATAGGCGCGCTGATAGGTTTCCTGTGGTACAACGCCTATCCGGCGCAAGTGTTCATGGGCGACACCGGCAGCCTCACCATAGGCGGCATCATTGGCGTTTGCGCCATAATAATCCACAAGGAGCTGCTGCTGCCCATACTGTGTGGCATATTCTTTGTAGAGAGCCTGTCGGTGATAGTGCAGGTGTGGTATTACAAGTTGGGAAAGAGGCGTGGCATAAAGCAGCGCATATTCAAGCGCACGCCAATACACGACAATTTCCGCGTGACACCCGAACAGCTCGACCCAGAGTGCAAATACCTCATCAAGAGCCCACGCTCGGCAAAGCACGAGGCCAAGATAACGATAAGGTTCTGGATTGTGACCATCATTCTCGCGGCGTTGACCATCATCACGCTGAAGATAAGATAAGCCAGGAATGGCAACACATTTTTATATTATAAAGACTAACAAGACTTTAATCCGTCAAGGAAATGAAACGCATAGTAGTATTAGGTGCTGGCGAGAGCGGCGCGGGAGCCGCCGTGCTGGCGAAAAAGGAAGGCTTCGACGTGTTTGTCTCTGACATGTCGAAGATAAAGGACAAGTACAAGAAGATGCTCGACGACCACGGGATAGAATGGGAAGAAGGGCATCACACGGAGGATAAAATCCTCAACGCCGACGAGATAATAAAGAGCCCGGGCATACCGAAAGAAGCCCCGATGATACAGAAGCTAATGAAGCAGGGCACGCACATCATCAGCGAGATAGAGTTTGCCGGACGCTACACACACTCGAAGATGATTTGCATAACGGGCTCAAACGGCAAGACCACGACGACATCGCTCATATACCACATATTCAAGAAGGCGGGCTACGACGCCGGACTGGCCGGGAACATAGGGCGAAGCCTCGCGCTGCAAGTGGCGGAAGACCCACACGACTACTACATCATAGAGCTGAGCTCGTTCCAGCTCGACAACATGTACAACTTCCACGCCAACATCGCCATCCTGCTCAACATAACGCCTGACCATCTCGACAGGTACGACTTCAAGTTTGAGAACTACGCTGACGCCAAGATGCGAATCACGCAGAACCAGACGCAAGACGACAGCTTCATATTCTGGAACGACGACCCCGTCATCAAGAAAGAGATGGAGAAGTTTGACATCCACGCCGTGAAATGCCCATTCTCTGAGATAAAGGAGGAAGCGGCCGTGGCATACACGGAGGAGGGCGAATACAAGATTGAATACCCCACCCCGTTCAACATGGAGCAGGAAGAGCTCTCGCTCACTGGCAAGCATAACCTATACAACAGCCTCGCAGCTGGCCTCGCAGCCAACATAAGCGGCATAAAGAAAGACGTGATTCGCAAGAGCCTCAGCGACTTCCCCGGCGTGGAGCACCGCCTGGAGAAGGTGTGCAAGGTGGGTGGAGTGCAATATGTCAACGACTCAAAGGCAACCAACGTGGACGCTTGCTGGTACGCGCTGGAAAGCATGCGCACGCCAACCGTCCTCATCCTGGGAGGCAAGGACAAAGGCAACGATTATCACCACATCTTCGACCTGGTGAAGAAGAAGTGTGTCGGGCTGGTATACCTTGGCGCCGACAACACCAAGCTGCACCAGAACTTCGACGCGTTCGGCATCCCCGTGCGCGACACACACAGCATGGCCGACTGCGTGAAGGCTTGCTACGAGATGGCAAAGCCGGGCGACACCGTGCTGCTGTCGCCGTGCTGCGCCTCGTTCGACCTATTCAAGAACATGGAAGACAGGGGAGAGCAGTTCAAGACATTAGTGAGGAACCTTTAAATAGATGTTTGTAAAACAGAAATGAGCAAGCGTGTAAGTGGCATATTCAAAGGCGACAAGGTCATCTGGATGGTGTTCTTCTTCCTTTGCATCATCAGCGCGATAGAGGTGTTTTCAGCCCTGTCGTCGCTGACGTTCAAGACGGGAGACTACGTCAGCCCAATGATCAAGCACATAGGTCTACTGCTGCTGGGTGTATTCTTCATGATTGTCACCTTGAACATACCATGCCGTTACTTCAAGTTGGCGACACCATTTCTTATCATAGGCTGCTTTATCGCATTGGTATGGGTCCACTTCTTTGGCCAAAGCATCAATGGAGCCGGGCGATGGATGTCTATCTTGGGAATAAAGTTCCAGCCATCAGAGATAGCCAAAGGCACAATGATGCTCGCCACGGCGCAGATACTCAGTGCCATGCAAACCGACCATGGAGCCGACAGGCACGCCTACTACTACATATTGACCATTTGGGCAATATTAGTTCCATTGATATTCCTCGAGAACTTGTCGACGGCGGTATTGCTCAGCATGACGGTTTTCTTCATGATGATCATAGGCCGTGTGCCGGCGAAACAGCTTCTGCGCACCGTGGGCTTCATAGCCGTAGCAATCGCCATAAGCATATCGCTGGTTTTCGCGATAGGCGACGACAGAAACGCGGACAATGGCAACAAGGCTTACACCGAGATGGTGGCGCGAAACGGCAAGGTCGTAGAGAAAAAGCAACAAAAAAGCATGTTTCCTCGCGCGGACACTTGGAAGGCAAGAATAAAGAAGTTTGGCAACAACGAATACGTACCGCCTGAGAAAGTGGATCTTGACAAGGACGCCCAAACATCATACGCCAACATTGCCATAGCCTCGAGCAACTTCATTGGCAAAGGCCCTGGCAACAGCGAGGAGCGCGACTTCCTGCCACAGGCTTACTCCGATTACATATATGCCATCATAATAGAGGAGACTGGGTTGTTCGGCGCGTTTTTCGTGGCGATGCTTTACGTGATACTTCTCTATCGCGTGGGTATCATAGCCAACCGATGCGAGAACAACTTCCCGGCGTTTCTCGTTATGGGGTTAGGGCTTATGATAGTCATACAAGCGTTGTTCAACATGTGCGTGGCAGTGGGGCTCGTGCCAGTGACGGGGCAACCTCTGCCACTGATAAGCAGGGGAGGAACGTCAACGGTAATCAACTGCGTATACATAGGAATGATACTCAGCGTGAGCCGCACGGCAAAGAAAAACAAGGTCGGTGCCGCGAAGAACACCATAGCAGCGGCAACGACTCCACAAACGGCAGACCAAACGGCAGACAATATAGAGCGGAAATAATTTAGGCGAATAATAGTCACGAAAAGAAAAAAAATGATTACTTTTGCCAAAAATGTACTAAAATGGAAAAAGAGCTAAGAGTTATCGTCAGCGGAGGAGGAACAGGCGGACACATATTCCCGGCCATCAGCATTGCCAACGCCATCAAGGCAAAGCATCCTGAGGCGAAGATTCTGTTTATAGGTGCCTTAGGACGCATGGAGATGCAACGCGTGCCACAGGCGGGCTACGAGATAAAGGGCTTGCCCGTGAAAGGCTTGGTTCGCCCCATCTACTCGCTGAAGAACATCGTTGTTGGCATCGACTTCCTCAGGAGCAAGTTCATGGCGAAACGCATCGTGCGCAAGTTCAAGCCCGACGTGGCCGTAGGAGTGGGAGGATATGCCAGCGCCGCCGCGCTCGACGCCGCCCACGCGTTAGGGGTGCCGTGCCTCATTCAAGAGCAAAACTCCTATGCAGGCAAGACCAACAAGATGCTCGCCAGCGGAGCGAAGAAGATTTGCGTGGCATACAATGGCATGGAAAGGTTCTTCCCTGCCGACAAGATAATAATGACCGGCAACCCCGTTAGGCAAAACGTGGTCAACGACAGCATCTCGAAGGAAGAGGCAAGAAAGAAATTCGGCCTTGACCCCGACAAGAAGACCATCTTGCTCGTTGGCGGAAGCCTTGGCGCAAGAACCATCAACGACAGCATGAGGCTTCACCTAAAAGAAGTGAAAGACGCCAACGTACAGTTTATCTGGCAGACGGGCAAATACTATAACGCCGAGATGAACAAGGCGGTAAGCGATTTCGGCGAGATACCAAACCTCAAGGTTCTCGACTTCATCACCGACATGGGCGCGGCCTACAACGCTGCCGACCTCGTGATAAGCCGTGCCGGCGCAAGCTCCATAAGCGAGTTCTGCCTCATAGGAAAGCCCGTGATACTCGTGCCAAGTCCCAACGTGGCCGAAGACCACCAGACGAAGAACGCCATGGCACTCGTCAACAAGGACGCGGCCGTATACGTGAAAGACGCTGAAGCACCGGAAATGCTGCTCAAGAGAGCATTGGAAATAGTAAACGACAACGCCAAGCTGGAGTCGCTCAGCACAAATATCAAGAAGCTTGGATTGCCAAACTCGGCGGATGTCATAGCCGACGAGGTGCTTAAGCTCGTACGTTAATCAACAAACAGAACAAGACATTTACAATATATCATTGAAATGGAACTGAAAGATATCAAGTCGGTCTATTTTGTCGGTGCAGGCGGCATCGGCATGAGCGCAATAGCAAGATATTTCATACATCGTGGCGCGGTTGTAGCAGGTTACGACCGCACGCCGTCTAACCTGACAAAGCAATTGGAGAAAGAGGGCATGCTCATCCATTACGACGAGAATGTCAACGAGATTCCGCACGCATGCAAGGACAAGGCTTCTTGCCTTGTGGTTTACACACCGGCCATACCTGCCGCACACAAGGAACTGACCTGGTTTCGCGACAACGGCTTTGAGGTGCAGAAGCGCGCGCAAGTGCTCGGCATACTCACACGCACGCATAAAGGACTATGCGTGGCCGGCACGCACGGAAAGACAACGACATCGACCATGTGCGCACACATCATGCATCAAAGCCACGTCGACTGCAACGCCTTCCTTGGAGGCATCTCAAAGAACTACGGCACCAACTACATTCTTTCAGACACAAGCGATTACGTGGTGATAGAGGCCGACGAGTTTGACCGCTCGTTCCACTGGCTTCGCCCATGGATGACCGTCATCACGGCCACAGACCCAGACCACCTCGACATTTATGGCACCAAAGAAGCTTACCTTGAGAGCTTCAGGCACTACACGGAGCTCATACAGCCAGAGGGCGCGCTCATCATACACACAGACCTTGAGATGAAGCCTAACGTGAGTGAAAGCGTAAAGACTTACACTTACAGCCGCGACAAAGGTGACTTCCACGCTGAGAACATCAAGATAGAGAACGGAGAGATAACATTCGACTTCATCTCGCCCAAAGGCAACATCACGGGCGTGAAGCTCGGCCAGCCCATCCCCATCAACATCGAGAACGGCGTGGCTGCAATGGCGTTGGCGCAGCTCAACGGTTGCACAGCGGATGAGATACATTACGGCATGGAGACATATCACGGGGTGGAACGCCGCTTCGACTTCAAGATTCGCGACAACCGTCACGTGCTCCTCTCCGACTATGGCCACCATCCCAAGGAGATACTGCAATGCGCCAAGAGCCTGCGCGAGCTCTACCCGACCCGCAAGCTCACGGCCATCTTCCAGCCGCACCTTTACACTCGCACACGCGACTTCTACAAGGACTTCGCCGACTCGCTAAGCCATTTCGACGAAGTGATACTCACGGAGATTTACCCAGCCCGCGAGCAGCCAATACCAGGCGTTACATCAAAGCTCATCTACGACAACCTCAAGCCAAGCGTGGAGAAAAGCATCATCAACAAGGCCGACGTGCTGAACCTCGTCAAGAGCCGCGACTTTGATGTCCTCGTGACACTGGGGGCCGGAGACCTCGACAACATGGTGCCAGAGATGGAGAAAATAATAAAGGAGAAATAAACGAGAACAACCATTACACCCGATGCGCGTAAACTGGAAAAAGATATTGCTTGTGGGCAGCGATGTGGTCTTAGGCACCTATATCGTTATCGCCATGACTGCTTTCAATAAGCCCGACGGCGAGGATATTACCTGCAAGCAAGTGGACATCAACATCCAGGACGAGGCCGTCAACGGGTTCATCTCTCCGAAAGAAATCAAAAACAGGCTCATGAAGAATGACCTATACCCCCTGAAGAAGTCGTTCAAGGAGATAGACACCAGAGAGATGGAAGGGAAGCTCCGCCAAAGTCCGTTCATCAAGAACGTGCAATGCTATAAGACACAGGACGGGCACGTGTGGATAACTCTCACACAACGCATGCCCACACTGCACATAATGGCCAACAATGGCGACGACTATTACCTCGACGACGACCACCGCATCATGCCCAACTCCCACTACACAAGCAACCTCATCATTGCTTCGGGACATATAGACAGATGGTTCGCACGCAACTACATCTCATTCCTTGCCGACGCTATCATGGCTAACGAGTTTTGGCAGAATCAAGTGGTGCAGATAAACGTGCTCCCCGATGGCGGCGTGGAACTCATCCCGCGAGTGGGCGACAACATCATCTATTTGGGCCAGCTGCCTCAGACAAAACTGATTGCGCAAAGGAAGCAGCTCGTGACCGACTTCGCCAACCATAAAATGGATGAGCTGGAGAAGTTCTACAAATATGGCCTGTCACAAGCAGGATGGAACAAGTATTCCTACATAAACGTGGAATTTGACAACCAGATTATTTGCAAGAAAAAGAGAAAAGAATAAAGTAGACATATCCCAATGGCAGAATTTATAGTAGCAATAGAGTTAGGATCATCAAAGATCACTGGCATAGCTGGCAGGAAGAATACAGACGGCAGTATCAGCGTTCTTGCCATAGCCCAGGAGAACGGCGAGACGTGTATACGCAATGGCGTGGTACGCAACATAGAGAAAACAGTGCAAGCTCTTTCCAACATCATCAAGAAGTTGGAAGCGACGCTCAAGACACGCATCACGCACGTCTATGTCGGCTTTGGCGGACAGTCCATCATAGGCGTGAAAAACACCAATGTCAGGGAGCTGTCCACTGAAAGCGAAGTGACACAAGACATGATCAACGAGCTCATGGACGCCAACAGGAGCATGCAATATCCCGACCAGCAAATTCTTGACGCCGTGACATTGGAATACAAGGTCGACAACCAGTACCAAGCCGAGCCGCCCGTTGGCGTGCCTTGCAAACGACTGGAAGGCAACTTCCTTAACATTCTATGCCGCAGGGAGTTCTACAGGAGGTTAAAGAAATGTTTCGACCAAGCCAACATCAGCATACTCGACATGTACATATCTCCTCTTGCCCTTGCCGACAGCGTCCTGACCGACTCTGAGAAAAGGGGAGGTTGCGCTCTCGTCGACTTTGGCGCAGACACTACCACCGTAAGCATCTTCCACCGCAATATCCTCAGAAAGCTATCCGTGATACCATTGGGAAGCGCCAACATTACGAAAGACATCGCCTCGCTGCAGATAGAAGACGGAGACGCGGAAAGGTTAAAACTCAAATATGCCAGCGCGTTTACCGACGGCAACGACATCGACCAAGCCCGCCACTATGCCATCGACTCCGACAGGTTCATTGAGATGAGCAAATTCGTGGACATAGTAGAGGCTCGCACAAGGGAAATAATAGAGAACGTGAAGAGTCTCATCCCCGACGAATACTCTGAAAAACTCTTGGGTGGCATCATCTTGACAGGTGGCGGCAGCAACATGAACAACATAGAACGGGCTTTCAGGCTCTATACTCACATAGAGAAGATAAGAACCGCCAAATTTGTCAACGACACAATAAAGTCGACCAACCCCTTGGTCAACGCCAAGGACGGAAGGTTATGCACCGTGCTCGCCATATTGGCCAAAGGCGACCAGAACTGTGCGGGCAGTGACATTGCAAGCAGCTTGTTTGAAGGCATACAGACAACTCAGCAAGGCCAAGCCACACCAACAGCACAGGCCACGAGCGCAAAGGCCACCAATGGCAGGATAATTGACGACGCTGCCAAAGAGAAGACGCAAGACAACGCAAAAGCCGATGACAACGGAAGGGTGAAAGTCGAATCCTGCACTCGAAACGAGCAAAACGACAAGCCCAAACAGCCACACAAGCTCTTGAACAAGTTTAAAGTGCTGTTCAGGAAGATCACTTCTCCAGATGAAGAATAAAAACATAAAATCATAGACTGAAAGGGAACATGGCAGACAACAATAACACTCAAAATACAAACACGCAGAAGCCGACAATCCTCGACTTTGGCGATCCCAACAAGGAGAACAGCATTATAAAGGTAATAGGTGTTGGTGGCGGTGGCGGCAACGCTGTCAACCACATGTATCGCGAAGGCATCCACGATGTCTCGTTCGTGCTCTGCAACACCGACGCGCAAGCTCTCAACGACTCACCCGTGCCAGCCCACTTGCAACTTGGAAGCGAGGGACTTGGAGCCGGCAACCGTCCGGAGCGCGCACGGCAAGCCGCTATGGACACCATAGACAAGATTAAAAGCATGCTCAACGATGGCACGAAAATGACATTCATAACGGCCGGAATGGGTGGTGGCACAGGCACAGGCGCCGCACCGGTCATCGCACAAGTGAGCAAGGACATGGGCATTCTCACCGTTGGCATCGTGACCATTCCCTTCCGTTTCGAAGGATTCAAGAAGATTAACCAAGCCCTCGACGGCGTTGAGGAAATGGCTAAGCATGTCGACGCGTTGCTCGTGATAAACAATGAGCGCCTTCGCCAAATATACCCGGAACTTCCGCTTGTCGATGCCTTCGGCAAGGCCGACGACACCCTTAGCGTGGCAGCGAAGAGCATTGCAGAGATAATAACCACCCACGGACTTATCAACCTCGACTTCAACGATGTAAAGACCGTGTTGAAAGACGGTGGCGTGGCCATCATGAGCACTGGCTACGGCGAGGGCGAGGAACGCGTGAAGAAGGCCATCGAAGACGCGCTCAACTCACCACTGCTCAACGACAACAACGTGTTCAACTCCAAGAAAATACTGCTGTCCATCGGCTTCTCAAGCGAGAAGAAGGAGAACCAGGGCTTCATGATGGAGGAGATGAACTATGTCAACGACTTCATGGAGAAATTTGGCGAGGACTTCGAAATCAAGTGGGGCGTTTCCATCAACCCGGACTTGGGCAAGAAAGTGAAAGTTACCATTCTCGCCACTGGATTCGGCATTGAGGATGTCGAGCCAGACGAAGAGAGAAGACGTCGCGACAAAGAGCGCAAAAAACGCAACCAAGAAGACGAGGACATAAAAATAAAGCGCGAGGAGAGAATGAACCATTATTATGGTCCAGATGGCAACAACTCGCTTCGCAAGCGCCGCCCGAACGTATATATCTTCCAGCCCGAGGACCTCGACAACGACGACGTTATCCTCGCCGTGGAAAGCTCACCCACCTACAAGCGCACGTCGCAAACCCTGGATGACATCAGGAAACAGAGCTGCACCGACACGGGTGAGGAAAAGGCGGAAGACAAGGGCAACGCCGAACCCTGCGTGATAAGCTTCGCGTAAAGGCGAGCCTTGCTTCGCAGGCCAAAACCTGCGCAAACATTGCTGATATTATTCAGGCAAAAGCAAGTTTTCAAAAAGACTTTATAAATTCAATGCGAGAATTTAACGACAATAGGGACAATAGAGGCAACAACTACGATGATTGCCTTTTTTGTCCCTATTGTCTTTTATTTATCGAATAATTCTGTTTAGTTAGTTAACTATCAAGAAATCATGGAAACAATTTTCGATCAGGTTAGTAAAGGCATCCGTGAGGCCATGAAAGCTCACGACAAGGCGCGCCTTGAGGCACTGCGCAACGCCAAGAAGGTGTTTCTTGAGGCGAAGACGGCTCCAGGAGCCAACGACACCTTGCCAGACGACAAGGCAATGAAGATTCTCCAGAAGCTCGTGAAGCAAGGAGAGGAAAGCGCCGACATCTACACCAAGGCCAACCGCCCCGAATTGGCTGAAGGCGAACTGGCACAAGTCAACGTCTACAAGGAATTCTTGCCAAAGCCGCTCTCCGACGATGAGATTGAAGCCAAGGTGAAGGAAATAATAGCACAGACCGGAGCTGCCGGGATGAAAGACATGGGCAAGGTCATGGGAATGGCCACAAAGCTGATGGCCGGCAAGGCCGACGGAAAGGTCATCTCCACAATAGTGAAGAAACTGCTGGCATAGTCAGAAAAGTTCCCTCAACACCTTCAACGACCGTAACTCCGGAAAGTTTGGCACGTGAAGGCGGTAATATGTCATGATGACGTCAAGGCAACGGTTGCGCTCTTCCCTGTTCATACGGAAAAGGCGCATGTTGTCGAAGTTCATTCGCGTAAGAAACAATATGCGGCGCGCCTGCTCCGGCACGAGATAGTCGGGATGAGACGGGCAATTCATAGTGAAGCTGCCATCGCGCAAGTCGAACCACGCGCCATCACGATAACCCTCAAGGTTGGGATAGAAACCAACGAAGAGTGACGCATGAATCATAAAGACAAGATGGAAATTGGCGAAATCGTCAACGGCATTGTCAAGCCACAGCAAGCTTTTCTCCGTGAACGCCTCAAGCTGGTTTCCATCTTGTTCGCCTTTAGAGGCATACACCAGAAATTCAGCCAAGAACAAGCCAATGGACAGCTTATAGGCGTCAAAGGGTATTGACACGAATGGGCACGACATGCGCACGTCTCTTAGGCGCTGCAACTCCACGGTCGGACGATAGTCGAAAACAATGTCAAGCAACGTCAGCGGCTGAAAAAACTGCTTTTTTATCTTCCCCCGGTTCGTCTTGGACAAACCACACGCAAACGACACCCTGCCAACGCCAGCCGTCAGCATGTCAACAATCATCCTTGAGTCACCATATCTTACGGTGCGCAGCACTATTGCCTTGGTCTTTACTTCCATTTGTGTGGCAAATATAAGAAAAATCAAGCATTTAGAGAAAATAATCAAAGGAAAATTTTGCCGCATGATAAAAAAGCAGTAACTTTGCACCCGCTAATTAAGAGCGATGGTCCATTCGTCTATCGGTTAGGACGAGAGATTTTCATTCTCTAAAGAGCAGTTCGACTCTGCTATGGACTACTTCCCTTTTGGCAACATCACAAAGAAATAATAAAGAACAAAGATAAAGATGGCAAATCACAAATCGTCAATCAAGAGGATCCGTCAGACGAAGGTCCGCACTTTACACAACAAATACTATGCGAAGACGATGCGCAACGCCGTGCGCAAGCTCCGCGCTACAACTGACAAGGACGAGGCTGTTAAGCTCTATCCTTCTGTTCAGAAGATGCTCGACAAGTTGGCAAACACCAACATCATCCACGCAAACAAGGCCGCTAACTTGAAATCAAGTCTTGCTGCCCACATCGTCAAGCTGGGCTAAGCCTCTGCTTGCATAAAGAAAGGAAAAACTATTAAGCCGCTTCTCCCCAAAGGAAAAGCGGCTTCTTTTTGTTTATTTTTGTCATGTTTTATTAGCTTGATTATCTTTTTTTTAGTACCTTTGCAAGGTAAAACAAGCTCATAGAAATGGCAGAGAATCAACATCCTGAAGATAATTATTCAGCCTCCAACATCCAAGTTTTGGAAGGCTTGGAAGCCGTGCGCAAACGTCCGGCAATGTACATCGGTGACATATCCGAGAAGGGACTCCACCACCTCATCAACGAGACGGTGGACAACTGTATCGACGAGGCCATGGCAGGCTACTGCACTGATGTAGAAGTGACCCTTAACGCCGACGGAAGCTGCACCGTAGAGGACAACGGTCGAGGAATACCGGTCGACGAGCACAAGAAGCTCCACAAGTCGGCCCTTGAGGTGGTCATGACCGTGCTGCACGCCGGCGGCAAGTTCGACAAGAACTCATACAAGGTTTCCGGTGGTCTCCACGGCGTGGGCGTGAGCTGCGTCAACGCGCTCTCCACGCACATGATGTCACAGGTCTATCGCGACGGCCACATCTATCAGCAGGAATACGAGAAAGGAAAGCCTCTATATCCAGTAAAGGTCATCGGCGAGACAACCAAGCGTGGCACGCGCCAGCAGTTCTGGCCAGACCCCACCATCTTCTCGACCACCACATTCCAGTGGGACATTGTCTCACGCCGCATGCGTGAGCTCGCCTACTTGAACGCGGGCATCAAGATAACGCTCACCGACCTCCGCCCCGACCCCGAGACTGGCAAGACACGCCAAGAGGTGTTCCATGCCAAGGACGGACTCAAGGAATTTGTGAGATACATCGACCGTCACCGCCAGCACTTGTTCGACGACGTGATATATCTCAAGACTGAAAAGCAAAACGTGCCTATCGAGATTGCGATAATGTACAATACCGATTACTCGGAAAACTTGCACTCCTATGTCAACAACATCAATACCATAGAGGGTGGCACGCACGTCACTGGATTCCGCATGGCCCTTACGCGCGTATTGAAAAACTACGCCGACACCGACCCACTGATAAAGAAACAAATAGAGAAGGCGAAGATTGAGGTTGCCGGAGAAGACTTCCGCGAAGGCCTCACTGCCGTGATAAGCGTAAAGGTGGCCGAGCCGCAGTTTGAGGGCCAGACCAAGACCAAGCTTGGCAACAGCGAGGTGTCTGGCGCCGTGAACCAGGCCGTAGGCGAAGCCCTTACCGACTATCTCGAAGAGCATCCCGACGAGGCTCACAAGATTTGCGAGAAAGTCATCCTCGCGGCCACGGCACGTATCGCCGCGCGCAAGGCGCGCGAGAGCGTGCAGCGCAAGACCGTAATGGGCGGCAGCGGACTGCCAGGCAAGCTGGCCGACTGCTCCAACAAGGATCCTAAAGACTGCGAGATATTCCTCGTCGAGGGTGACTCCGCAGGAGGTTCGGCAAAGCAAGGCCGCGACCGCTACACGCAGGCCATACTGCCATTGAGAGGAAAAATACTCAACGTGGAGAAGGTGCAGTGGCACCGCGTGTTCGAGGCTGAGTCGGTGATGAACATCATCCAGAGCATTGGCGTGCGCTTCGGAGTGGAAGGCGAGGACGACCGCGAGGCCAACATCGACAAGCTGCGCTACGACAAGATCATCATCATGACCGATGCCGATGTCGATGGCTCACACATCGACACGCTCATCATGACGCTCTTCTTCCGCTTCATGCCAAAGGTCATCGAGGAAGGACATCTCTACATTGCCACTCCCCCACTCTACAAGTGCACTTACAAGAACAAGGTGTCGCAGTATTGCTACAACGACCAACAGCGCCAGGCGTTCCTCGACAAGTATGGCAACGGTCAGGAAGGCACGAGCATCCACACGCAGCGATACAAAGGTTTGGGCGAGATGAACCCGAGCCAGCTGTGGGAGACCACTATGGACCCGAAGACCAGGCTCCTGAAGCAGGTCACTATCGAGAACGCCGCACAAGCCGACGAGATATTCTCCATGCTCATGGGCGACGACGTGGAGCCGCGCCGAGAGTTCATAGAGGAGAATGCCGCTTACGCCAACATCGACGCTTAATAAGCTCGGCAAGAGAAGAAGAAATGTAAAACTGTGGGCGCATAACGTGCGCCCGCATATCAACAAGGGAAGGTTTAAGATGGAATCAGGCACCAAAAGGAAGAACGGTTTTGTTCGATGGGTCGCCATCTTAAACCTTCTCTTTTTATTTGCCTTGTGCCAATCCGCGGCCATGGCCTCCGACTTCAACACGCCGTGGATATTCGCGCGCCAAACCTGTAGCCAATCGCGCGTGTTTTTCCGCAAGACCTTCCTCTCGCAAGGCATGCCTCAACAAGCGAAGCTCACCATTGCCACTTCGGGTTATTGCAAGGTGTATGTCAACGAGTGCAAGATAGGCACAGCGCCTTACCTGCCCCTGCGACAAGACAACGACACCGACGCCGTAAGCATGACGTTCGACGTCACGCCGTACATGAGGGCCGACAGCAACGTCGTGGCTGTACTCTATTCGCCTTTGCCCGAACAGGCCACGAAAACAGAAAGGCAGATAGCCATAAGCCTTTACGGCATCGACCGCCACAAGCGCCGTTTCAGCGTGAGCACAGACGCGTCGTGGCTCTGCCGCGAATCTTATTCCAGGGTAACGCCCGACGGCATTGAGATAATAGACGGCAGGAGGCGCGACGCGCAATGGAAGGCCGCGACCATCTACGACAACGCGCTATGGCTGCACGCCGAGGAAGCCAACGACACAGCCACCGCGAGATATTCCAAAGACGCCCATCTGCCAAGGATTACCCATGTTCGCGCATGGCCGGGAGACAGCATCCACGGCAACCTCATAGCGCCAGCCCACGCCTTCTATGGCTTTTTCCGGGCTACGCTGAGAGGGACAAGAAGGGGCAAGAAGATAAGGCTCGGCAACGTTGTCTACATCTGCGATGGCAGGTTAGACGAACAAGCCTTCCCCGAATTCGAAGCCAGATACACAAGAGGCATAAGCGTCTCGGGCAAGCCAAGCAGAATAACCACGCTTGAGATGATAAGCATAGGTAAACAGAACCCATCATTTTATCACTGACACACTGACAATGAACATGAAAAGCGAAATGCAGTCTATCACGATAGAGAGCGTTAAACAAGTCGCCACTTGCCTGTGCCTTGACAACGACCTGGCGCTCATCGACGAGTGCCATTCCATCATTTTTCCCACCGAGGCAAAGCGTCTCGAGTGTTTCGCGTTCGCCTTTTGCGACAAGGGTTGCGTGAAATACAATATCGACACCATTCCGCAAACCGTGACAGCGGGGAACTGCATCATCGTGAGTGCCGGGCAGGTGATCGACGACGTATGGATAAGCGACGACTACGAGGGCCGCGTGGTCTTCATCTCGCAACGCTATGTGCAGGAAGTGCTCACGGGCATGCACGGCCTGTCGTCCATATTCTTGTTCTCGCGCCTTCACCCGGTGTTCGGCATGAGCCGCGAAGAGGCACGCAACATCCTGAGCTTCTACCTGCTCATAAGGCAGAAGATAAGCGAGACTGACCACAGGTTCCGCCGCGACACGGTGAAAGCGCTTATCCAAGCTTTCCTCTACGATGCCGGCAACATCTTCTGGAACGTGTACGACGCCGAGGAGGCCAAGAGCACGCGCAACGAGGAAATCTTCATGCACTTCATAGGCTTGGTGGAAAAGCATTTCAAGGTTGAGCGACGCGTCACGTGGTACGCCTTGCAGTTGCACATGACGCCCAAGCACCTTTCAGAGACCATAAAGAAAGTGAGCCGGCAAACGCCTGGCGAGTGGATAGACAACTATGTCATGCTCGAGCTGCGTGTATTGCTCAGAAACAGCACGTTGTCAATAAAGGAGATATCAGAGAGAATGCACTTCCCCAACCAGAGCTTCCTGGGTAAATATTTCAAGCAGCACACGGGTGTGTCGCCCAAGGAATATCGCAACGATTTGTAAAATACAATTAACCAAAAAATCGATTCTCAGAAGCCATTTTGTAAAGATATTTGCTTCGCGACATCTTCCAGTTCCTTGTACCAATCCTCGCCGAAACGCTGTATGAGAGGGGCCTTGAGAAACTGGTAGACCCTCATGCCCAACTTTCGGCCAAGCGCCACCGCGTCGCTGCACACGTCCCAGCGGTTGTAGTTGATGCCCACGAGACCCATATTGAATTTCTTTTCCCTTATGGGGTACAACGCGCACGAGATGGGCTTGCACCACTTGGTGCGTCCTTCTCGGAAAGCACGCTCAAAGGCGCACAGGCAGCAGCCCGATATGGTAGACCCGTCGTTGAAGTCCTTGATGTCGTGATAGCAAGTGAACACGCAGTCTTTCCTGCCCACTATGCTCGTCACCAAGTCGCCGTCGTTGTCGGTATAGGCCACGCCCTGCTTGTCTATCACGCTTTGCGCCGAGGCCGAGAGGTCGTCCCACACGGCATCGAGATTGTCTTCCATGGCGGCTATCTCGTCCAACGTGACGGGCGCGCCAGCGTCGCCCTCAATGCAGCACACGCCCTTGCACTTGGAAAGGTCGCAGCAAAAACACTCGGTGATGATGTCGGGCGACACCAGCACATTGCCTATCTGTAAAATGTGAAGTTCTTTCATCGTTACCAGTCTATTTCCGTCTCGCCGTTTGCCTTAAGATACTCGTTGCACCTTGAGAACTGGTGCTGCCCGAACCATCCGCCGCGGTTGGCGGAGAGCGGAGAGGGATGCACCGACTCAAGTATGAGGTTCCTGTCCTGGTCTATGAAGCCGCGCTTGCTCCGCGCGAAGCCTCCCCAAAGCATGTAGACTATATGTTCCTTGTGGGCCGACAACGCCTTGATGGCGGCATCGGTGAAGAAGCTCCAGCCCAGCCGCTGATGGCTGTTGGCAAGATGCGCCCTCACGGTGAGCGTGGCGTTGAGCAGCAAGACGCCCTGGCGGGCCCAGCGCGTCAAGTCGCCATTGGCGGGCACGGGCTTGCCCAGGTCGTCGTGAATCTCCTTGAAGATGTTGACAAGCGACGGCGGCATAGTCACTCCCGTCGGCACCGAGAAGCTAAGGCCCATGGCCTGGCCTGGCTCATGGTAAGGGTCTTGCCCTATGATCACGACCTTCACCTTGTCGAAAGGGGTCAGGTTGAAGGCGTTGAATATGAGGTTGCCGGGAGGGTAACAAGTAGTCTGCTTGTATTCCTGCCTCACGGCGTCGGTGAGTTGCCTGAAGTAGGCCGTGTCAAACTCCGGCTGCAAATGCTCCTTCCACGATGGTTCTATCTGTACGTTCATAAGCGTGATTGTTAGCGTGTCTTGGCAAAGAAATCGGCGGCATAGCGGCCCATCTCCTTGTAGCCTGCCGCGTTGGGGTGCAGGCGGTCGGCAAGGCAGAGACCCTTGCGTAGGGCGGTCGGCTTCTTGGGGTCGCGCATCAAGGCGTCGAAGTCGAGGAAGCCGTCGGCCACCTTTTGCGTCCTTATCCACGCGTTCACTATGCGGCGGCCCTCCTCATGGTCGGCACTGTAATAGCCACTGCCCTGCATGGGCGTTATCGTGGCGAGGTAGACCCTCTTGCGCTTCCGGTGGCACTTCTCTATCATGTTCCTGTATTCCATGATGAGGTTATAAGCCGTGGCCACTCCGTAGCGGGTGGTGCCAAGGTCGTTGATGCCCTCGAAAATCACCACGTCGGTAATGCCGTGCTGCTCCATTATGTCTCGGTCGAAACGCTTTTTAGCCGCCTCGCCGTAGCCACTGTAAGTCAGCACGCGGTTATTGCCTATGCCAAGGTTCAGCACTCCCCATTGCAGGGCTTTGTTCTTCTTGTTCTCGGCTCTCAGCTTCTCTTCCTCGCGCTGCCGGTATGGGCCGTTGAGCCAATAGCTCATCTCGTCGGGCCAACGGTTCTGGTGGTCTGTGGTCGAGCCTTTGCCGTCGGTTATGCTGTTGCCTATTATGGCTATGCCGCGCACGTTGTTTGTCAGCACCTCAAGGGCGGCTATGTTGAACCATTTCTCATACCTGAACGCCCGGGAGAAGTCGGCCTCCGGCGTGGTCGCGCCTTTCAGGATGTAGCTCGTGGTGCGCGAGCCCATGTGCACGGTGGGCGACTTGGGCGCCGTCTGGTAGTTGAGCGTTATGGCTACCTTCTCCAGAGGCTTGATGTCAAACGCCAACGCGTCGGAGAAGAGGCTCTTGCCTGGCTGAATGGTGACGCCATCCTTTCCGCCGAACTTGAAATACCTTGCCGTCTTGGAGTCTACGCGTGAGGAGTCGAGCGAGTGGGCTATGTAGACGCCGCGAAGCACCACGGGCTCAGCTGAGAAGATGTTGCTCAATTGCAGACGGATGACCTTGCCGCCTGCCGAGACTTTCACTATCTGCCTCACCGAGCGGTCGCTCATCTGGTTGTTGTAAGGCATGAACGCCTTTACGGGCACTTGCATCGCCGTGGCCCATGTCCCCTTCCACTCGCCTATCACGGTGCCAAAACCGACGGGATGCCACGCCTTGGCGTAAAAAGGCAAGCACAACAAAAGAAAAAGCAGCAATTTGCGCGTCATAACGTTTGCAAAGTTACTGCTTTTCCAATAATATAATAGCAAAAAACGCCTTATTTCTTACTTGGCTATCTTCTTTCCGCCCACAATGTATATGCCATGTGGAAGCGCGCGCAAGTCGTAGCCCACTCGCCTGCCGTCGAGGGTGTAGACGGCTTGTGAGGCCTTGCCATCCGCATGGCGCACGCCGCTGATGCCTGTGGTGGACGCCTTCGGGGTCTCGCGCTTCACCATCACGTCGTCGAGGAAGAAACGTTTCCCTGGCATGAAAGTGATGGTGCATCTTCCCGATCCCTTCACGCGCAGGCTGTAAGTGGTCCACTCGCCTTTCTTCATAGTGAGGTTGCCGTTGTCCAAGAGCTTCGCGTCAGTGCCGCTCACGCTGACGTCAAGGCCTGTACCGTCGGCTTTGGCATTCCAGCCTGCAGCGCGAAACGATATCACGGCCGTGTCGCCCTGAAGGGTGAACGCAGGGGAAACCACCCACCCAGAGATTGGTTGACTCGAATCTCCGAACCTCGCGCACTTGTTGGCCGCATACATGTAATTGCCAGCAAGACCGTCTATGTGCTTCCAGCCATCGTTGTCTGGCTCGAAAACCGAAAATGCTATGTTGCCACGGAACTTGCCGTCGTTGCCGCCCGTTCCGGCGCACTTGTCGAAGGTTTCCTTGAACAAAATGGAGTCATTGGTTCCCGTGGCATTGCCATCCGCCCAGCCGAACGAGAACGCCACGGTGCCGTCGGCGTTTTGCGTGATGCCGTAAACGCGGCAGTGCATGAGATAGGTGCCGTCGGCGTTGGCGTTCCACACCGTGGCGGCTGGCTGGGAGCTATCGGTCAGGCTGTCGAGGCTGGCGTAAGGGTAAGTGGCATTATTGTCGTCATCCTCAATGTTGTTGGCATGGAAGATGGTTATGCGCTGGTGGTCGTTGTATGATGGCGTGTAGCTGCCTTCGGGATAATATCCTCCGTTGGTGGTGTTTACGGCGTTCCATTCCCAAATGTCCTTGTCGTAGTCGACGCGCTCTATCAGCAGCCCGCTGCCGGGCAGATATTTGTCGAAACCGCTCTGCTGCCTGTTCTCAAGTATGTAATACTCGTTGCGGTTGCCTTTGTTGTATATGATGTAGGTCTGGCCCATGTCGGCGAGTCGCTTCATGCCGTTTACCGTCATAGGCTTGTCAAGCTCAATGGGCGTGGTCCATCCGCACACCATCTTCTCATAGCCAGAATAGCCGGCGGGCACGTAGCCATCGCCGTTGTAGGAGCCATAATCCATCAAATCCCACGACCCCATGCCGAAGTTGTTGCCGTCGCTCGCCGTGTCATACATGTCGGGGAAGCCCATGCAGTGGGAGAACTCGTGGCAGAACGTGCCTATGCCCGACAGGGTCTTGTCGCCGTTTAGCTCCGAGGCGCAGGCGTAAGTGTTTATCGTCACGCCGTCGAGGGTCAACTGCTCGTCATAGTTGGCAAGGTTGTCCATGTGTGGCCAGATGAGGTTGGGCTTGTTGGTCGTGTCGTGCTCGCCGTTGCCGGCATACACCACGAACACCTCCTCCACCTCGCCGTCGCCGTCCCAGTCGTATTTTGAGAAGTCCACGCTTCCGTCTACCACCTGGCAAGCCTCCTTCACCATCTCCTTGGGCCGCTTGTCGTAGCCGTCATCGTCGTTCTGGCCATAATAGCTGTAGCCATTCGGGAGGGTCACGGGGCCGGCGACATCGAAGTCGAGAAGAAACTGTCCGCCGCTCTGAGCCTTGAAGTAGTCGCTTATGGAGCCTTTGAAGTTGTTTTCGCCATAGTTCGCCTCGTTGGCTATGCGGGAATATAGCGTTTGCGTCGGGCCAAACTTCGACGTGTTGAACTTCGAGTCGGCAAAGTTCACGAGGATGATAAGCCCATGTCGCTGACCTTGAAACTTGCCCGTGTTGCCGTTTGTGGCTATGCGCTGGCTTGCCTTCTTGGCGTTGGCGCGTCGGGCGGCCTGCCGCCTCGCCGCCATCCGGCTTCTCGCCTTGGACATCAGCTCTTGTGGCACCACGGCCTTGCCCTTGCCCAGGCTGTCGACATCGAAGCAGCTGCCGTCTTCGGCTTGCCACCAGTGGGCATGCTCGTCACCGCAAAGACGCGCCTTTATAGTTAAGCCATTGCTTAGCGTTACCGTTCTCCACACTCCGCGCTTGGCCGGCACGGAGCGTGAAGGGCAGGCAAAGGCCAGCAAGGCGACAATGAGCGACAGTCGGAAGATAATGGTTCGGAAATGGTTGTGTGCATGATTCATGGTAGTGTGTGGTCAAGCGTTATGGTTTTCATGGGAGGGAAGGTCGCGTCATGCTTTCCGCTTGCCGTCTCGCCGGTTTATGACGTATAGTCCGGCAAGGATCATCACGCTGCCCAAGGCCGCCATCCACGTGAGCCGCTCGCCGAGGACCAACGCGCCAGCCACGGTGGTGGAGATGGGGTTCAGGTAAACATAATTGCTCACGGCCAAGGCGCCGGCTTTCTTGCTCACCCAGCTCCAAAGGGCGAAACAGGCGAAACTCGCCACCACGCCAAGGAAAAGCAGGTTGCCCAGCACGGCAGGATGGAGCACCTCGCGCAGGGGGAAATCCCATGGCCAGATAATGTAATAGGGAAGAACGGTGAGCAACCCGTAGAAAAACACCTTGCGTGTGATGAACACGCTGCCATAACTATTGAGCCGCCTGAGCAGCAAGGTGTAGACGGCCCAACAGAGCGACGCCACGAGGGCAAGCGTGTCGCCAAGGGGATTGAGCCTGAGGATTATCTGACCATTGAAGATGACCAACGCCAAACCAGCCACCGACAACAAGCTGCCGCAGATGAGACTGCCCGTGGCCTTCATATCCTTGCAAAGGGCAAGGGCGATGAGCGTGGCAAACAAGGGCGCGGAGCACACTATGAACGACACGTTGGTGACATAGCCTATCTTCACGGCCATGTTCTCGGCCACGAAATAGAGCGAGCCGCCCGTGATGCCGAGAAGGGCGAGCGTCAACTCGTCTTTCCATGACTTGGCGAAGAGCCTGCGGGGGAAGAATATCCAAATGCAGACATAGGCAAGCAGGAAGCGAAGCGTGAAAATCTCGTGGGCCTGCAAGCCGTGGTTGAGAAGCACCTTGGAGTTGACAAACGTCACGCCCCACAGCAAGACCACAACGATGGCTATGAGATGATAATGCCAAGTCTTACTCATGTTTCCACTCCTCAATGCACCTCTTCTCAAGCGAGAAGTTCACACCCACCTTTATGAGTCTTCTGCTGTCGAGCGCGAAGGGCTTGGCATAGCCTTTCTCGTCAATCTGTCTCAACGCGTCGGCGGCGCTGCCGTTGAGCTTAAACTCGAAGATATAAACATAATCATTGGTCTTCACCGTCATGTCCATGCGGCCATCGCTCGTCTCGCGCTCCACCTCAGTGTAGAAACCGAGCATGCGCGAGATGAGGTAGAAGGCGTTTTGGAAATAAAGCTCGCTGTCGCCAACCACCCTGTAGTCGGTGTCGGCAAGCATGGTCGCCATACGGCGCATGAAGTCATCTACATGGCCCTGACGAAGTTCACGGATGAAATTGCCTATGAAAAAGGCAGAATCGCCTTGCTTCACATTGGTATAGAAAGGAAGCAGATAGTCTGCGAAGCCTTCCTCCACTTCCTTGTTTGGGAAGCCTAATGTGTAGAAGCCGAATTCGGGGTCGTAAGACTTTATCGTGAGATAGCCGCTCTGGTAAATAAGAGGTATAGGGTTCTTCGACATGGAGTCGATGCTATTGAGGAAGTCGCCCGTCACCTGTTCCCGGGTGAGGTCTGGCAAGGGATAATTGTCTTGCTTCATGACCTCTACGAGATATGACGGCGTGCCTGTCTCAAACCAGTAACGCCCGAATTTCTGCCGGCTAAGCGTATTAAGCAAACTGAAGGGGTTGTACACCCCTTTTCCATTCTCTACGAAATGGTAACCATCGTAATATTTCTCAAGCCTGTACAAAGCTTCCTCACAACTAATGTTATAGCTCTTAGCAAGCTCTTGGACAGATTTTTCAAAATAGCGATGGATCTCATCTTCAGTAATGCCACAGATAGTTTGGTAACGTTCATCCATCGACAAGTCGATGAGGTTGTTCAAGTCGGAGAACACGCTCACCTTGCCAAACTTTGTCACACCGGTAAGCAAGGCGAACTTGATGCATCCGTCCATGGATTTCAGCACGCCGTAGAAGGCTTTCAACGTCGTGCGGAAGCTGTCTTGCAATTCGGGATGGGCGATGGTCGCCAACAACGGCTTGTCATACTCGTCTACCAAGATAACTATTCGCTTGCCCGTCTTCTTATACGCCTGCCCTATCACATACTCGAAACGCTGACCAGCCTCGTGAAGCGAGGGCAAGGTGCCGTACTGCTCTTCCAAAGGCCTGAGAAAGGCATCAAGCTTCTCATAGAGCGACTCTTTGGTTTGATATTCGCCCACGTTCAAGTCGAGATGGAATATCAGGTATTCCGTCCAGTCCTTCTCCAGCTTTTCCATGGCAAGTCCCTTGAAGAGTTCCTTCTTGCCAGAGAGATACGCGTCCAAGGTAGAGATGAGCAAGCTCTTGCCGAACCGTCTGGGGCGGCTCAAGAAATAATAACGTCCTTCGTTAACCAAGCGGTATATCAACGCCGTCTTGTCAACGTAAACATAACCGTCGTTGCGTAAGCTCTCAAAATTCTGTATGCCTATGGGGTATTTCATGTGCCTATATGTTGTTTCCTCGTTGCGATGTTACTTATCCGCTTCGAAGATACGAAGAAAATGGCATATACGCAAACATGGTAAGGGAAAATTGGAAAAATAACGAGGTTTAGTTGAATCGTGGGTGTAAAATGTTGTTTTAAACACAGAACCACAATACACGACAAGAGGCAAGCCCCCCGTAAGGACTTGCCTCTTATCGTGTATTTAAATATGTATCAGTCAGATTACTTCGCGAACTTCACGTCGCGGATGAAGTCGGTGCCAACGCCGAACGAGCCTGCGCTCACGTTGTGCTTCCAAGGCAACACGAACATGTTCTCGGAAGCCAGATAGCCACCGAAGTTGTTTTTGTTGTCCTCGCCTGTGTATTTCGACGGGTCGTTGGTCTCGGCTGCCCAACCGAAGCTCACCATGCCGTAGTTGCCATAGGTGAAGCCAGCCTGGGCGCTCGCCTGCTCGCCACCGTCGGCGGCGCACTGGGTAAAGCTCTGCTTGTCGCCGGTCTCCTTGTTCCACTTGAAGTAGAAGTGGTAACCGCTCACGTCCTCCATTGGCTCCATCATGCTCTTGATGCGATACACGTCGAGACCGGGTGAATACTCTATGGTAACAGGCCACTGTGCGCCCTCAGTGAAGAACACCTCATCGTAAGTGCCGGTGGCGAAAGGCTCATAGTCTTCCTTCACCACTTTCACCCCATAAGTGTTCACCTCGCCGTTATTCTGCGCGTAAGAGTTGGTATAGCTCTCCGGAATGCGGATCACGAAGTCGTAATTGGTGTTAAGGCTCATGTCGGCGGCAGGTGTCACGGTGATTGTGGCCAACGAGTCGCCAGCCGCGAAGTTGGCAGTCTCAGGCACGTTCCATCCCTCTGGCACGAGAGCCTTCTCCACGGGCACGCTGAGGGTGCCCTGTGTGGTATGACGGTTGAGCACCACGTCGAATGTGGTGGCAGTCTTTTCCATCACGGGGTATGAATAAGACAGGAACGTCACGTTGTTCTCGCCTGCGGGCTCTCCTGCCTTGTAGTCATCGTCGTCGCTGCAAGCCGAGAAGGCGAACGCGCCGACAAGCATCGCGCCAATGACAAATAATTTATCTATTCTCATGATTAGTCTCTTAATTGAATGTGTTTACTTTGATATTAGTCGGTCACGCCGTCACGCAGGCTGCCGTTTTGGCCAGCCACTGGCAGTGAGCCCCCCTCGTTGTCCACGATGCTGAGGTTGTTGTTCTTCTCGCTCTGTGGGAAACGCATGTTGAGCCATCCGTCGTCGGCAGCCACGTTGTACTGGTAGGCTGTTGGGAAGTTGTTTGCCTTGCCCTGGTGGAAGCGCACGATTGGCTTGCCCAGACGCTTGGCGTCGACGGTATAGAAGCCCTCACCCCAAAGCTCCACACGGCGCTGGAACCAAATCTCGTCGGCGAGCGACAAGCCACGGCCATTGATGTCGTAGTTGGGGTCACGGTAGGTCTTCACGAAGTTGGTGAGAATCTCGCGTGCCTTGGCCTCGTTGCCGCTCTTGGCATAACCCTCGGCAGCGATGAGATACATCTCCTCGATGCGCATCAGGGGGAAGTCGTTCATGTTGACACTGTTGCCCACGCCGTTTTTCATGCCGAACTTGATGTTGGTATAAGGCTCAAGGGCTACCTTAACGTCCTTAATCGTGAAGTCGGCGATCTGGTCGCCCTTTGCCACCTTGCCATTGCTTGGGTTTGTCCATGTGAGGTTAGCCCAGTTTGGAGAGTGCTTCTGGGCGTTGATCCACCATCCCTTGCGCACGTCGGTAGCTGGAATCTTGTCGTAGAGGAGCTGGTTGATTACAGGTGTGTTACCAGTAGCCGCGGCATAACCATTGCCAGAGAAGGCGCAATTCCAAGACGATGGGCTCTGGGAGTTGCCATAACCGGCATTGTCTTGAGCGTCGGCCTCGGTGCGAAGCACTGCCCAAATCCAGGCATGGCCATCGCCCTTGGTTGCGTCGTCGAAGCCAGGCACGCTGACCTCCTCGCGTGTGGCGGGAGTGTAGCGTCCGCTGCTGATGACCTTCTCGGCATCGGCTGCGGCGTCAGCCCATTTGCCCATGGCGAGATTGGCGCGAGCGCGAAGGCCCAGAGCCACGTCCACGTTGATGTATTGCTTGTTTGAGCGCTCTGCGTCGAGATGCTCCACGGCATAGTTGAGGTCGTTCATGATGACGGCATACACCTGCTTCACCGTGGCGCGAGGGTTGTGGGTCGCGTCAACGCTGTCGGAGAGCAGAGGCACGCAAGGCTGGTCGGCAGCCTGCTCATAACCAAACTGGAAGTAAGGCGCCAGCATCATGTAGTCGTAGGCACGGATGGTCCTCGCCGAAGCCATGTATGTGATAGCCGTCTTGTCCTGCGTATCGGCAGGATAAGACGATATAACCTGGTTGGCCACACCCATCTGCTTGTAAGGGATGACGTAGCGTATGTAAGGGTTGGCGTAGTTGGCGTTGCGTGATGACAAATCGCTGCACACTGAGAACCAGTTGTAGTTGTTGTCACCGGCAGCCGCGTCGGCACCCTCAAGGTCGCCGGCGAGAAGCGCCATCACGAGACCGAAATCGTCGGGGCGCTGGCCCTTGCCCAAGCCGCTCGTGCCGCCCTTGCCAATGTAGTTGAACATGCCGTCGTAGGTGGCCTTCACACGCTCGGGAATAACCTCGTTGGTGGCAAGGCGCTGGTCGGCAGACAAATATTTGTTTCCCTCATACTCTTGCTCGTTGAGGTCGTTGCACGCCGTCAATGACAACACCGCGGCAGACGCCATGAGCAAGTATATCTTGTTTTTCTTCATTTGTTTTTCTTATTTTTAGTGTCGCCCCTGCCCGTGAGCCGGGGCGACAAACGAACATCGTGTTTAGAACGTCAGTTGGATACCTGCGGTTACAGAGCGCATTGCCGGGTAACCACCGCCACCGATAAGGGCGGCACCAGAGGTGTAGCCACCTACGCCCATGTAGGTGCGTGGGTCGAGACCTTTGCGGGCACTGACGAGGAAGAGGTTCTCAGCCGTGACATACACGCGGATGTTGTTGATATATATGCGCTGCACGAGCTGCTTGGGGAAGGTGTAGCCAAACGACACGTTGTTGAGGTTGAGATAGTCGGAGCTTGCCAAGTAGGTGTCGACAGATGTCTGGCCAAGGTTGCCGGCATCAGCGGCAGCCGTAGACAACACGGGGATGTTGCTGTTCGGGTTGGAAACGGCATCCCAGCCCTTGAGCACGTCCTTGTGCAAGGTGTAACCGCCATTGCTCACAACGGTCATATACTGCTGGTACATACCGTCGTAGACCTTGCCGCCAAGCTGATAAGAGAACTGGAAGCCGAAGTCGAACTGGCCGAGGTTCTCAGGAGCCCACGTGAGGTTGAAGCCGAAACCGCCATAAACCGACGGGTTCACGTCGCCGAGGTCGTACTGCGTGGCAGCGGCCGCGTCGTTTGTCGTGGTCTGGCCAGTGACGTTGCCATCGGCATCGGTCACGTCCTTATAGAAGAGAGGCTGGCCGTTTGTCTTGTCGACACCAGCCGACTTGAGCATGTAAGCCTCGTAGATGCTGCCGCCAATGCGCAGGATGCTGCTGGTGACCTTGATGCCGTTCTCCTTGACACTTGGGTCGAGGTCGGTAATCTTGTTCTTGAAGTGGGTGAGGTTGAAGTTTCCGCTCAGAGTAAGGTTGCGGGTCTTGATGATGTCGCCGTTGACGGTGAACTCAATACCCTCGTTAACCATCTCGCCAACGTTGGCAGGATAAGTGGCGACGGCAGAACCTGACGACAGAGGAAGGCTCTTCATGTAGAGCAGGTCGGATGTCGTCTTGTGGAAGTAGTCGATGCTACCGTTCAAGCGGTTGTTGAACAAGGCGAAGTCGGCACCGAAGTTCCACTCGCCGCTCTTCTCCCATGTAAGCTCGGAGTTGCCGCGGAACACCTGGATGGAGCTGTAGCTGCCCTGCTCGCCATCCTTGCCCTCGGTATAGGAAATCTGGTAGAAGTCTGACCAAGGATGGAAACGGAAGTCGTCGCGGGCGAGGTTCTCGCCAGAGTCCATGTTGTCGTTACCCTGCACGCCATAGCTCAGCTTGAGCTTCAAGAGGTTGACCCAATCGGCCTTGAACCACTTCTCCTTGTTGATCTGCCATCCGGCTGATGCCGACCAGAACGTACCCCAACGATGACCAGGGGCGAAGATTGAGCTGCCGTCGCGACGGAGGGAGACCTCGCCGAAGTAGCGCTCTGCATAGTTGTAGTCGCCACGGAAGAAGTAACCGTCGCGCACCAAGCGGTCGGTGTATGAGTTCACGTTCATGTTGGCGCGGCCATAGGCGTTGCCAAGCTCGGCGATGAACGGGTCGAAGAGGTGGTCGTTCTGTCCGTAGAGCACCGACTCCTTATAATAGTAGTGCTCGTAACCAGCGAGGAGGTTCACCGCGTGCTTGCCAAACTGCTTGTCGTAGTTGGCGGTGTAAATCTGGTTGGTTGAGAAGTTGCGAGTGGTTTCTACAAAAGCCGAACCATCAACGCTTGAGTTGTTGGAGAAACGGCTGTTGAGGTAGTTGTACTGGCCTGTGCGGTTGAAGAGCGTGAAGTTGGCGGCGAGGTTCAATCCATCCACAGGAGTGATGGTCATCACCCAGTTGCCACGGAACTGGTCGAAGTCGGCGTTCTTCTTGTCATACTCGTTGTTGGCCATGGCGTTACCGGTCATCGCAGGACGCTTGAAGTTGGTCTGGTTCATGTCGAACGTGGGTCCGCCAATCTCGTTTTTCACGATGTTGCCGTTGGCATCGCGCACGTACATCGGGTAGATAGGCGCGATCTTGTTGGCAATGTCGTAGAGGTTGCCGCTTGAGCCATACTCGTCAGCGTTGAAAGCAGGGCGCTGTGTCTTGATATGGGTGTAGTCGAGGTTGGCTGCCATCTTGAGCCAGCTCTTTGCCTGATACTCCACGTTGCTGCGCGCGGTGAAACGCTCGAAGTTGGAGTTCTTCACCGAGCCACCGTCCTTGAGGTAGCCAAGGTTGTTGTAATAAGACACCTTGTCGGAGCTACCGTTCATGCCGAGGTTGTATTCCTGGCGGAAGGCTGAGTTGTTGATTGCCTTGTAGTAGTCGTCTGGCTGGTATGTGTACTCACCATCAGAGTAGCCAAGCTTGGCGTTAGGGTTGAGCTTGAAGTTGGTGCCGATGAGGTTCTCGCCAGCGGGCAGTGTGTAGACCTTGTAACCAAGGCCGCCGTTAGTCTCGTTGTAGAGGTTGTTGGCGGCGAAGTTGTAAGCCTCCTCGGCAGTCTTGCCGTGGAGATACTGTGAGTTGTACATGGCCTTGAACCAAGTCTCGTAATACTGACCCGGGTCGGTAATCACGTCGTAGCGAGGCACCTCACGATGGTTAGAGCCAAGCTTGGTGTCGAAAGTGATACGTGCGGCACCGGCACCACGACTTTTCTTGGTCGTGATGATGACCACGCCATTGGAACCACGCGCGCCGTAGATGGCAGCGGAGGCGGCATCCTTCAAGACGGTCATCTCCTGGATGTCGGCAGGGTTGATGGCGGCGATGTCGCCATCGTAAGGAGCGCCGTCTACGATATAGAGGGGCTCTGTGCTCGCGCTCATTGAGCCAATACCGCGGATGCGGATCTTAGGCGTGGCGCCTGGCTCACCGCTCTCGGTCTGGAGCTGCACGCCAGCCACGCTACCCGTCAAGGCCTGTGTGGCGTTGGAAACGATGTGCTTGGAAATGTCGTCGGCCTTCATCTCGCCGGCCGCGCCGGTGAACGATGAACGCTTCTGCGTGCCGTAAGCCACGACAACGACATCGTCGAGGGTGTGCTGGTCGGCAATCAAGGTTATCCTGACATTCTGACCGCCCTTCACGGTAGCTTCCTTCATGCCGAGGTAGCTCACCGTGAGCTTGGAGTTAGCGGGTGCGGAGATGGAGAAGTGTCCATCAATGTCGGTCACGGCGCCAGTCTTGGTGCCATCGACCCTTACCGCCGCTCCCACTATTGGGTCACCGTTCTCGTCAACGACAGTACCGGAGACCGTGGATTGTGCCAGTGCCACTCCCGTCATCAGGAACAGACCGGCTAAAAGCATCGTAAGTCTTTTTACCATAAAAACTCTCTGTTTTAATAAAATATATGTTATCTTTGTTCTCTCTCTATTTTCTTCTCTCTTCTTAAATCCCCTCTTCTCAAATTACTAACGGCCTTTAAAATTCGGACGCACACCTCGGGGCGGGAGGTGGGCTGAAATGACTCCTAAATACCTATCATCTTGAAATGATTATAATTTGCGATGCAAAATTAACAAGATTGTATCAATTGGCAAAAGAATATTTAACAAATCTGTTCGTTTTTAACATTCAAACCTGTCTTTTGTTGCAAAATCTACTCAAAAGGTGTCATAAACTTACATTTTTCTGTTAACGACAAGTTAAAAGTGTCATTATTGACACAGCCGCGGAGAGGTCAAACGGCTTTTCAGTGAAAAGGTGAAGGCTTGTTTTGGAATCCATTATCTTGGTTCACCCATCCTCTTTATCTTCTCCTTAAGATATTTCTTTAGGCCCTTGTCTTCCAACACCTCTATATGGTCAAAAAGGCCCATGATGAAACGCGCGATGCCCTCATAATTGGCCACGTCGGTCTCGAAGAGCCAATGGGTGTCGTCGTCGGGACGAATCATGCGCAAGGAATGGGGATACTCTTCTTGCATGAAGTTGCAAGAAGACACGTCGAGGCGCAACACCACATGATGGCGCACCTCGCCGCTGTACATGAACATGTCGGTAAAGGCATTGCGGTGCTTATTGGTGTTCTCCCATTCCTTATCGAGAATCTCCACGATGCTTATCCTCGAAATCTTAAACGTCTTGTTCCTGCCCGACTCGACCTCGTAAGCCCTGACATCCGTGTCCTCGCCAAGAAACATGAACGGCTCGACCAGCCTGTCTCTCACCGTCAGGCTGTTTGACGAGGCGTAATTGTGAAGCACCACGCACTTGCGGTCCTTAATGGCTTTCTGAAGAAGCAGGTAGTTGGTGTATGGGCCATAGTTCTTCTCACTGCCTCCAAGCACGTCGAAATGGTAGAAACGCTTGAACTTCAACATTATCTTGGCTGCCATGGGGTTGTCCATGTCTTTCCCGATAAGCATCCTGTAAAGGAAAAACGCCTGGTCCACATTCAGGCTTACCGACTCGTTGATGTCCCTGAAGAATGGCGACGCGGCGTCGAGGTTGTATCCTAACTTGTTGTGGTTGACAAAAAAACCGTAGGCAGACAACGCCTTTATGACATAATAGGCATTGCGGAGGCTCGTGCCAAGAACCTTGGCAATGTCGGGAGCCGAGAGAATCCTGTCGCCGGAGATGGCGCGAATGACGTCAAGCCAACGAAAGAACGACTTGGCGGTATCGTTGTTTCCATTTGCCATCGCTTATTCGAATTTCAGTTCAAGCTGTCGGTCGCCATAGAGGTTGTAGCTCCTGCGGTGATACTTCGTTATGCCATGCTCGGCTATCGCCGCGCGATGGTCCTTGGTGGGATAACCCTTGTTCTTCTTCCATTTGTAAACGGGGAACTCCTCGTCAAGCCGGTTCATGTAGTCGTCTCGATAGGTCTTCGCCAATATCGACGCGGCGGCTATGGCCTGATATTTGGCATCGCCATGGACAATGCAGGCGTAGGGAAGTGAAGAGTGAAGAGTGAAGAGTGAAGAATCAGCATGCCGCGAATGGGGAATCCTTGGCATGGGATCGAACCTGGGGCCGTCAATGATGAGTGCCTGGGGCCTTACGCCCAAGGCGGCTATGGCTCGGTGCATGGCGAGGAAAGAGGCATGAAGAATGTTAATCTCGTCAATCTCCTCGGGCGACACAATGCCTACCGCCCACGCCACGGCATCGCGCTGTATCTGCTCGCGAAGGGCGTAGCGACGCTTCTCTGTCAACTTCTTGGAGTCGTTGAGCTCTGGATTGTCGTAGTCGGGCGGCAGGATGACGGCTGCCGCATAAACGCTGCCAGCCAAGCAACCACGCCCAGCCTCATCGCACCCTGCCTCAATCAGGTCTTTATAATAGTGTGGCGATAGTTTTCCCATATCTTGATTGGCAAACTAAAAATTATCAAAGTCATTCCGCTTCATTATCAAAGGATAACGCTCTGGATGCCTAAGACTGTCTATTTCCAAATCAACGTCCAAATCTGGCCAGCAAATAGCATCCCGGCCTTCTAAACGGACATTAAGTACATTGCGAATGGAAGCGTCTTTCATCCATGGAATACGATTATATGAAAGGAAATAGTCGTTTCCCTTAACGCTTATCATTATTCCTTGCGAGTTAATCATTAACACGCTTACCAATGTGCCTGATGAACTTTGATTTAAACTCGTCTGCATACGCCGATATTACTCTTTTAATTTCAGATAACTCACTTGAATTATATCCATAATTTTCAGCCAACTCTATCTTTGGCTCAAGCCAGAATTTAGCTTCCTTTTCTGCTTTTACGACATGGACATGCATTCTCTGTTCCTCATTTGAGAATATCTTAAATACATAGCCATTGCAACGATGAAAGACTGGACTCATATTCAGAACATCTTGCTGACCCGCTCTATTCCTTCGGCAAGCACGTCAATCTCATGCTTGGTATTGTAAAGGGCAAAAGAAGCGCGAACAGTGCCAAGGACACCAAGCCTATCCATGAGCGGCTGGGCGCAATGGTGACCCGTGCGCACGGCAATGCCGAGCTGGTCGAGAAGCGTACCCATGTCCATGTGGTGGATGTTGCCCACGTTGAAGCTCACCACGGCGTCGTGGGCGTGGGTCTTGTCGTGAGGCCCATAGATATGCATGCCGTCAATGGCGGAGAGACGTTGGAGGGCGTAAGCCGTGAGCTCACGCTCGTGACGCTCTATGTTGTCCATGCCGAGACGCTCCATATAGTCTATGGCTACGGCAAGGCCGTGGGAGGCTATGTAGTCGGGCGTACCAGCCTCAAACTTCAATGGCGGCTTCTCAAACGTGGTCTTGTCGAAGCTCACGTGGTCTATCATCTCGCCACCACCTTGATAGGGCGGCAGGCGGTCGAGCCACTCTTCCTTGCCATACAGCACGCCGATGCCCGTGGGACCGTACATCTTGTGGCCGCTGCAGACATAGAAATCGCACCCGAGCTTCCGGACGTCTACTTTCACGTGAGGCGCGCTCTGCGCCCCGTCCACCACGCAAGGCACGCCGTGGTCGTGGGCCATCCTTACAATATCCTCCACGGGATTGACCGTGCCGAGGACATTGCTGACATGGGCCACGCTCACTATCCTTGTCTTCTCGTTGAAGAGATTGTCGTATGCCTCCATGTCGAGCACGCCGTCGTCGGTCATGGGTATCACGCGCAGCCTTATGCCCTTGCGACGCGCCGCCAACTGCCAAGGCACTATGTTGGAGTGATGCTCCATGACGGAGACTATCACTTCATCGCCCGGCTCCATCATGGCCTCGCTGAACGTGGCCGCAATGAGGTTAAGGCCCTCCGTGGTGCCACGGGTGAACACTATCTCCGACGCGCTTTCAGCGTTGAGGAAGCGCCTCACCGTCTCGCGTGCCTGCTCGTGCAGGTCGGTGGCCTGCACGCTGAGGTAATGCACGCCACGGTGCACGTTGGCGTTCTCGTTGAGATACTCGTCGCGCATGGCGTCGAGCACGCACAAGGGTTTCTGCGTCGTGGCGGCGTTGTCAAGATAGACAAGCGGCTTGCCGTGGACCTCGCGGCTCAATATCGGGAAGTCTTCCCGCACCTTTTCTATGTCGTACATCATTTTGCCTTTCTTTATTACAGCGTTAAACCATTACTTGCAAATCTTGCAATTGGAGCATTTGCCAAGCTCGCCACGGAAACGCATCTCCACCAACTGGTGCAGACGGTCGCGCAGCGGCTCAAGTTTTATCTGGTCTATCACCTCGCCTATGAACGCGAATTCCAACAGGAGCTTAGCCTCATGCTCGTCGATGCCACGCTGCTGCATGTAGAACATGGCGGCATCGTTGAGCTGGCCAACCGTTGAGCCGTGCGAGCACTTCACGTCGTCGGCGTAAATCTCCAGCATGGGCTGGGTGTACATCCTCGCCCGCTTTGTCATGACGAGGTTCTGGTTGCGCTCGTCGGATGTCGTCTTTTGGGAATCGTGGCGCACGAGCACGCGACCGGCGAACGCGCCGATGGCGTCATCATCGACGACATACTTGTACAATTCGTGCGAATCGCAATGGCCCACCTGATGGTCTATCAAGGTGTTGTTGTCCACGTGCTGGCTCTTGTCGGCAATGACACAGCCGTTGCACCAGCACTCGGCCCCCTCGCCCTTGAACACGAGGTCGAGACGGTTGCGGGTGATGCCGTTGCGCAGGGTTATTACGTTGTGGTTGACCCTGCTGTTGGCTTGCTGCTCTATATAGACATTGCTCACGCGCGTGTTCTTGTCGTGGGTCTCCTCCAGGCAGTAAAGGTCGAGGCTTGCGTTCTCGCCCACGTATGCCTCTATCACCTGCGTGCCAAGGAAGTTGCGGTCGTCGGCCGAGTCGTCGCAGAAGAGGAGCTTGGCCTCAGCGCCCTCGTCCATGACGATGAGCACGCGGCGGTTGACCATGAGGTCGACGTCGGAGCGCAGGATGTTGACCACCTGGATGGCGCGGTCGACCTTCACGTTCTTGCCCACATGGATAAAGAGCCCATCCTCGGCAAGCATGGTGTTGAGCGCGGTCACGGCGTCTTCCGACGTCTTGGCAATCTGGCCGTAATATTTCCCTACCAATTCGGGTCGCTCGTCGGCGGCGTCCTTCAGGCTCATCACCTCCACGCCCTCGGGCAAGCCCACCTTGGGCAACGCCTTCTTGTAGAAGCTGTCGTTGACGACGAAATAGAGCGACGTGGAAAGGTTGGGCACGTCGCAACTGAAGACGCTATATGGATTCACTGGGAACTCCACGCGGTTGACGTTCACCCCATAGTCGGGGGCGAACAGTTTCTCCATGCTGGTATACTTGTATCGCTCTACCTTGCGTGAGGGGAAGCCTTGACGCTTGAAATCCTCGAAGGCGGTGTCGCGCACGGCGTTCATCACGGCCGAGGAGTGGGCGTTGAGCATGTCGCGTGCCTGGGTGTAAAGCTCTATGTATTGTTTTTCACTACTCATGACCTTCTCCTCACTTTCCGTATTTCTCGTCGGCCTCTTCCTTTATCCAGTCGTAGCCGCGCTTCTCTATCTCCTTCGACAGCTCCGGGCCTTCGGTCTTGACTATGCGGCCATTGTAGAGCACATGCACCACCTGTGGCTTTATCATGTCGAGCAAGCGCTCATAGTGTGTTATCACGACAATAGACTTCTCTGGAGTGAAGAGCTTGTTCACTCCCTCGGCCACGATGCGCATGGCATCTACGTCAAGGCCAGAGTCGGTCTCGTCGAGGATGGTGAACTTAGGGTCGAGCATGGCCATCTGGAATATCTCGTTGCGCTTTTTCTCGCCACCGGAGAAGCCCTCGTTGACCGAGCGGCGCGACAGTTTCGGGTCGAGGCCTACGAGCTCACGTTTCTCTTTCATCAGTTTCATGAAGTCGGCAGCCTTCAAAGGCTCCTTGCCCTCATACTCACGCTTGGCGTTGACGGCGGCCTTCATGAAGTTGACCATCGACACTCCAGGTATCTCCACGGGATACTGGAAAGAGAGGAACAAGCCGGCGCGAGCCCTGTCCTCCGGCTTCATATCCAGCAGGTTCTGGCCGTTGAAGATGGCCTCGCCCTCGGTCACGGTGTAAAGGGGGTTGCCCGTGAGCACAGCGCTAAGGGTCGACTTACCGGAACCGTTTGGTCCCATGATAGCGTGTATCTCACCGTCGTTGATAGTCAGGTTGATACCTTTCAATATTTCTTTGCCTGCAATAGTAGCATGCAGATTCTTTACCTCTAACATATTTTTATTAATAAAACAAATTCCATAACAGTCCGCGCGTGTCACCCTTGGTCCACTTGAATGGGAAAGTGAGCTTCAGTCCGATGGTGAGCACGTGGCGGTGCAATTGTCCATGATAGCTTGACTCCTTTCCTGTTCCGCCCTCCGTGTATCTGACGTGATAGGGAGAAGCCAGACCAAAACGATAACCGTATTCCACTTGCAGCACTATGCTTGAGAAGAGCCTGACATCCACTCCCGCCATCGGTCCTACGCTGAAACGCGGTTCTCTCACCGTGCCCTTTGCCTCATACGAATATTGCTTGTCTACTTTGCTGTAACCTGGCGACACTGAGGCATCCATGCTGAAATCGCCTCGGTCGCAGTTGTACGCCCACAAGACATCCATGCCGAGATATGGCACGACTGGCCAATCCCCAGGGGCGGGATACCACCGTCCGCCAAGCATGAGCTGACTGAGGTCTGCGCTTGCGTCACCTTTCAGGAAAGTGAGTTCCTCATGCTCATAGCCTGCCTTCAAGCTGAAGTTTGTCTTGGGCAGGTAGTATTCCACATGCAACTTTGTCAATAACCCCGAACATGACGTGGAAAGCGCACGCAACCTTGGCACGCTGCCGTCAGGCGAAGATGCCTTGCTTGTGATATTACCGCCCACCTGACCGTCTATGGCCCAACGCGGAGAACTGTCTTCGTCTTGAGCCACCGCACTTAGGCTCACCAGCAGGAAGAGCGTTGTCAATATGGTTGAAAGGCGATACATGGCTGCTTATCTCAGTTTTACCCCACGGTTCCCTCAAGCGACACGCTCAAGAGCTTTTGAGCCTCAACAGCGAACTCCATTGGCAACTTGTTGAGCACGTCCTTGGCATAGCCGTTTACGATCAAGCCGACAGCCTCCTCGGTAGGAATGCCTCGCTGGTTGCAATAGAAGAGCTGGTCTTCGGAAATCTTCGAGGTCGTGGCCTCATGTTCCACCACCGCCGTGTCGTTGTGGATGTCCATGTATGGGAAGGTGTGGGCACCGCAATCGCTGCCCAAGAGCAACGAGTCGCAAGAGCTATAGTTGCGGGCATTGTCGGCATTCGACGTGGCACGCACCAATCCGCGATAGCTGTTCTGCGAATGGCCCGCGGATATGCCTTTTGATATGATGGTGCTCTTGGTGTTCTTGCCCATGTGGATCATCTTTGTGCCAGTGTCAGCCTCTTGATAGTTGTTGGTCACTGCCACGCTGTAGAATTCGGCTTGGGAGTTGTCGCCACGCAACACGCAAGAAGGGTATTTCCACGTGATGGCCGAGCCTGTCTCCACCTGTGTCCAGCTCAACTTGGAGTTGACGCCACGCAAGTCGCCTCGCTTTGTCACGAGATTCAGCACACCGCCCTTGCCGTGCTCGTCGCCAGGGTACCAGTTTTGCACTGTGGAGTATTTCACCTCGGCATTGTTGTTGACTATAATCTCCACGATGGCGGCATGGAGCTGGTTCTCGTCACGCATTGGGGCTGTGCATCCCTCAAGATAAGATACGTAAGCGTCGTCGTCGGCAATGATGAGCGTGCGCTCAAACTGTCCAGTGTTACGGGCGTTGATGCGGAAGTAGCTGCTCAGCTCCATGGGGCAACGCACGCCCTTGGGGATATAGACGAACGAGCCGTCGCTGAACACACAACTGTTCAATGCTGCATAGAAGTTGTCACGGTATGGGACAACCGTACCAAGATACTCACGCACCAAATCGGGATGTTCCTTGATGGCCTCGCCTATGCTGCAAAATACGATGCCCTTCTCGCGGAGCTTGTCCTTAAAGGTGGTCTTCACCGACACTGAGTCCATGATGGCATCCACGGCGGTGCCGCTCAATGCCAAGCGCTCCTCCAAGGGTATGCCGAGCTTGTCGAACGTCTTTTCGAGCTCAGGGTCTATCTCCTTGTTCTTGGGTTTCTTTGCCAATGGGTCGGCATAATAGGATATAGCCTGGAAGTCGATGGGTGGCACGTGTACGTGTCCCCAAGTGGGTTGCTTGAGCGTCTTCCAATAGCGGAACGCCTTGAGGCGAAAGTCGAGCATCCATTGCGGCTCGCCTTTCTTCTTGGATATGAGCCGCACGACATCCTCGTTCAGTCCCTTTTCTATTATGTCGGTATGCACGTCGGTGGTAAAGCCGTACTCGTATTTCTGCTCTGCCACTTGGCGCACGAAGGCATTTTTTGTATCTTTGTTTTCCATTTTCCTGTTCTGCTTTGCGTGGCATGCCACACGTGCGAAAGGGCGTAATGCGCCCTCTCGCTTTAAAATGCAAAATTACGAATAATGCGGTTATTTCCGTAAGAATTAACGCTTTTTTTGTGGCAACCTAAAGCAGAGCTCCAAAAGGCAATTGGCTTTTATTCATGCACGCTCACCTTACGAACTATGGTGTATGGGGTAAAGTCGGTAGACAGATAATCTACTATCATAAGGTAATCGCCCCTTCTTGACGGGGCGCTAATGGTTTTCGGTGTGCCAGCTCCATAGTTTGCGATGGCAAGCGATGGCGTGTACATCACGCCTTTGCTCTTTATCGCCTCTGATCACAGATTTTCTCATAGAATCAAGTTTTTGATAAAAGTCGTTATTTAATAACAGGACTGTAAGTCAACTGTATTGACCGCAAATATAATGGTTTAATCTGAACATGCCAAGCTTCTTCATGTTAAAACAGAATAAAAAAAATCCGCTATGCCTTGCTCATCGCAAAGCATAGCGGATTATACATATTATAAATAAGGGCTTACAGCTTCTGCTCCACCTCAATCTCGGTGAATGTCTCGATGATGTCACCCACCTGTATGTCGTTGTAGTTGACGAGCGAGATACCGCACTCCAAGCCTGTAACGACCTCCTTCACATCGTCCTTGTAACGCTTCAAGGCTGCGATAGGAGCGGTGTGAACCACGATTCCGTCGCGCACGACATGGGCCTTGTCCTTTGAGTGGACCTTGCCCTCGGTGACAAGTGCGCCGGCGATGGTGCCGACCTTGGAAATCTTGAACACCTGCTTGACCTCCACCTCTGCGGTGACAACCTCTTTCGTCACCTTGTCGAGCATGCCGACCATGGCGGCCTTGATGTCGTCGATGGCGTCGTAGATGATTGAATAGGTGTTGATTTCCACGCCCTCGCGGTCGGCGAGCTTGCGCGCGTCGGCAGAAGGACGCACCTGGAAGCCCACGATGACGGCATCGGAAGCCGAGGCGAGCATGACGTCGTTCTCTGAAATCTGACCCACGGCCTTGCTGATGACGTTGACCTGAACCTTCTCGGTAGAGAGCTTGAGGAAGGAGTCGGACAAGGCCTCGATAGAACCGTCGGTGTCACCCTTGACAATGATGTTGAGCTCGTGGAACTCGCCGCGCGCGATGCGGTGCGAGATGTCGCCGAGGGTAAGGCGCTTCTGCGTGCGCAAGCCTTGCTCACGCTGCAGCTGCTCGCGCTTGTTGGCGATATCGCGCGCCTCCTGCTCAGTGTCTATCACGTGGAACTGGTCGCCGGCCGTCGGCGCGCCGTTGAGACCGAGCACGATGGTCGGCTCTGCAGGCTTCACGTTGTCGATGCGCTGGTTACGCTCGTTGAACAACGCCTTGACACGGCCCCAAGACGTGCCGGCGAGCACGATGTCGCCAACGTGGAGCGTACCATTGCTCACGAGAACGGTCGACACGTAGCCGCGGCCCTTGTCGAGCGACGACTCGATGACGGTACCCGTGGCCTTGCGGTTGGGGTTAGCCTTGAGGTCGAGCATGTCGGCCTCAAGCAGCACTTTCTCCATGAGGTCGTCCACGCCAACGCCCTTCTTGGCGCTGATCTCCTGGCACTGGTACTTACCGCCCCACTCCTCCACGAGGAGGTTCATGTTGGCAAGGTCCTCACGTATCCTGTCGGCATTGGCTCCCGGCTTGTCTATCTTGTTGATGGCGAACACCATTGGCACGCCTGCCGCCTGACAGTGGGCGATGGCCTCCTTGGTGGTAGGCATCACGGAGTCGTCGGCGGCGATGATGATGATGGCGATATCGGTGACCTGTGCGCCACGGGCACGCATGGCGGTGAAAGCCTCGTGTCCAGGGGTGTCGAGGAACGTCACCTTGCGGCCGTTCTTCAGCGTCACGCTGTAAGCGCCGATGTGCTGGGTGATGCCGCCCGCCTCGCCGGCGATGACGTTGGTGTTGCGTATATGGTCGAGCAGCGATGTCTTACCGTGGTCGACGTGACCCATGACCGTGACGATCGGGGCACGCGACACGAGCTCGCTCTCGTCGTCTTCCTCCTCGCTGACGGCCTCTTGCACCTCAGCGCTCACATATTCGGTCTTGAAGCCAAACTCCTCTGCCACCATGTTGATGGTCTCGGCGTCGAGGCGCTGGTTGATGGAGGCCATGATGCCGATGCTCATCAGCGTGGAGATGACCTGCGTCACGGAGATGTTCATCATCGTGGCGAGCTCCGACACGGTAACAAACTCGGTGAGCTTCAGCACCTTGCTCTCCTTCTTCTCGGCGCGTGCCTCAGCGTTGAGCTTCTCCTGCACGGCCTCGCGCTTCTCCTTGCGGTATTTGGCGCCCTTCTTGTTCTGGCTCTTGCTTGTCAGGCGTGCCAACGTCTCCTTTACCTGGCGTGCCACGTCCTCGTCGTTGACCTCAGCGGGCTTGTTGTCGCGGTTGCGGTTCTTCTTTTTCTTGCCGTTCCCGTTCTTGTTCCCGGTCTGCTGGTTGGCGGCGGCGTTGATGTCCACCTTGTTGTTGTTTATGCGCTCGCGCTTGCCGCGGTTGTTGGCGTTGGCGTTGTTGCCACCGTTCTGCTGGCGCTGGCGCTCACGCTGCCTCTCCGCGCGCGACTTCTTCTTTGGCCTTGTGCTTGAATTGATAGTGCTCAGGTCTATCTTGCCGAGCACCGTCACCTTTGGCGTGTCGTCGATGCGTGTCTCCGTCTTCGTGCGGAATATCTCCGTACCCTTCTTGGCGTCCTTGGAAGGCCGTGTCACCTCTGCCACCTTCACCGCGTTGGGCTTCTGTATTACTTGATGCTGCTTCGGCATTGGCTTCTTGTCGGCGGGCTTGGCGTCTTTAGCGCGTGGAGCCAGTGGCGCTGGCTGTGGCGCGGAAGGCTTCACGACAGGTTTCTCGGCCGCGGCCTTCTCTGGAGCGGCCACGGGCTTCTTCGCCTCTGCAGGCTTGGCGTCGGCTTGCTTTGGGGCGGCAGGCTCCGGCTTGGCAGCCTCCACCTTCTTGGGCTCCACCTTGGCGGCCTCAGCCTTAGGCTCCTCAGCCTTGGCTTCCGGCTTCTTGTTGGCAGCCTCTACCTTCACGGCGGCAGCCTCTACCTTCTGACTGACGGCAGCAGTCTCAGGCTTGGTTGATTTCTTCTCAGGAGATGCATCAGACTTGATTTCCACAGGGCGTTTTCCCACGCTGTCGAGGTCTATCTTCCCCAGCGGCGTGTACTTCTGGTGTCCACCCAATTCCAGGCCACTGTTGACGCGGCGCTTGGAGTTGTCTCGGTCTTTCTTCTTCTCAGGCTTCTTGAAGAGCTGCTCTGCCTTTTCCTTGACAGCAGCATCCTTCTTGAATGCCTCAACGAGGGCGGCGTATTGCTTGTCGTTGAGCTTGAAGTTAAGGTCGTCCTTGACCTCTCCAAGCCCCTCGGCCCTCTTTTGCAGGAAGCCAACTGCCGTTTGGCGTCCTATGTTCAGTTCACGTAATGCTTTGTTTAATCTGATGCTCATATAAAATATTTACCTTCTTTATTCAAATTCCTTTTTCAACACTTCCAACACATGGTCCACGGTCTCTTCCTCAAGGTCGGCCTTCTCTACCAGCATCTCACGAGGAGCGTCGAGAACCTCGCGCGCCGTCTGCGGGCCAACGGCCTTGATGGCATCGATAATCCACTGGTCAATCTCGTCGTTAAACTGGTCGAGATACACGTCGTCGAGCTGGCCTTCCTCGTCGCCGTCGGTAACGACACGGAACACGTCGATGGTATATTCCGTCAGCATGGAAGCGAGCTTGATGTTCATTCCGCTGCGGCCGATGGCGAGGCTCACCTGGTCGGGCTGCAGATAGACGCTTGCCTTACGCTCCTCCTCGTCGAGCTTTATCTCCGTCACCTGTGCCGGGCTCAACGCGCGCTGTATGAAGAGCTTGGTGTTGGCCGACCAGTTGACCACGTCGATGTTCTCGTTGTCGAGCTCTCTCACGATGCCATGCACACGGCTGCCATGCACGCCCACGCAGGCTCCCACCGGGTCGATGCGGTCGTCGTAGCTCTCCACGGCAATCTTGGCGCGCTCACCCGGCATGCGGGCTATCTTCTTGATGGAGATAAGGCCATCCTGAATCTCAGGCACCTCGTTCTCGAGCAGGCGCTGTAGGAACGTCGGGCTCGTGCGGGAGAGTATGATGCGAGGGTTGTTGTTCTCGTTGTCCACGCGCTCGATGACGCACCTCACGGTCTCGCCCTTGCGGTAAACGTCGGCGGGTATCTGCTCGCTCTTGGGGAGGTGAAGCTCGTTGTTGTCGTCGTCGACGAGGAGCACCTCGCGCTTCCACACTTGGTAAACCTCGGCAGAGATGAGCTTGCCCACCCTGTCCTTATATTTATTGTAGAGGGCATCGTGCTCAAGCTCGAGAATCTTGCTGGCAAGGGTCTGGCGAAGGGTAAGGATGGCACGGCGGCCAAACTTGGCGAAGTCGACGGCCTCGGACACTTCCTCGCCGACCTCATAGTCGGTGTCTATCTTCTGCGCGTCGGCAAGGCTAATCTCCTTGTTCTCGTCGGCCACCTCGCCGTTGGCCACGACGATGCGGTTGCGGTAAATCTCAAAGTCGCCCTTGTCGGGGTTCACGATAACGTCAAAGTTCTCGTCCGAACCAAAGATTTTGGCAAGCACATTGCGGAAGCTTTCCTCAAGCACGCTCACGAGCGTAGTGCGGTCTATGTGTTTTGTATCCTGAAACTCACGGAAAGAACCCATCATGTTCACCTGCTCGTCGTCAATCTTTTTTGCTGGCATAGCTGTATTGTCTTTTTTATTTTGTTTTTATTTGAAGTTTATCAAGTATTTGGTGTATTTCACCGTATCCATGTTGAAGTCGTGGTCCACGTCCATCATCACGGGGCGCTTCTTGCCCTCCACTTTCACCTTCTCGCTCACGGTGACGATGAAGTCGCGCCCGCTGACGCTCTTGAGCACGCCACGAGTCTTCTTGCCATCGGCATCGAGCACCTCGACGGGCTCGCCAACGAAAATCTCATATTGGCGCGCCACCTTGAAAGGCTGGCCGAGACCAGCCGAGCCCACCTCGAGCTCATAGTCTTCCTCGTCCCTGTTGAGATGGTCTTCGATGTATTGGCTCAGCTTGGCGCAATCCTCTATCCAGACACCATCAGCATGGTCTATCTCGACGGTAATCTTGTCATCGGGGCTGATGTTTAGGTCCACAAGGAAATACTCCTTGTCCTTTAGCCACTCTTCTACTAATGCTTTTACGACGTTCTTGTCTATCATGTATTGAAGTTATAAAAAAATGAGGAACTCGCCTTGGGAGTCCCTCATTCCACTGAACGCTGCAAAGTTACACATTTTTTCGCGTTCCCGCAAGTATTAAGCCGTTCTTTTTCGTGGCACTATTTAGATTTTTATCTTTTTACAGATATTAATAAATGATAAATAAAATGATAAATTTGCGTTTGATTTTTGCTATTCAAAACTAAATTTGTTATATTTGCAATAATTTGAAAATAAGGTGCCTAATTTAATAACAAAATAACTTTATATGCTTTGGAATATATTACTTTTATTTTTATGTCTTGTGGTAATATACTCATTATTGGCAAATGTTTACTATACCACAGCGCAACTTCATCGGAAAGAGTATAAAGGGGCTGCAATAAATTTCACATTGCTTGTTCTCCAAATATTGATATTGATATTTATCCTTAGACCAAAAGAGATGCTTAAAAGCCTTGTGGAATTTTTCGGTTAAACTCCACTGCAAACGGCGCGGCGTACCAAAAAAAACGCCACGGTTTGGTACTCGCAGTACCACGCCGTGGTATTCACAGTACCACGCCGTGGTATTCACAGTACCACGCCGTGGTATTCTCATCATATCTCCATGGCCACGCCGCCACCCGGCGCGAGATGCACGGTCACCTTGCCGTCGGCAGGTATGGTGACGGTAGTCTTCTCATAGTCTTGGGCGAACTTCTCGGCGTTGGCCCCGTCCTTGAACACCACGGCCGTCTTTCCCGCCGCTTTCAATGGCGTGAGGTCGAGCGTGAGGTCGCGAGGGGTCCAGTTGGTCAACGCGCCGACATACCACTTGCCGCCGGCGCGACGGGCCACCGCCACATACTCTCCCACCTCGCTCTTCAGGGCCACCGTCTCGTCCCAGACAGTGGGTATTTTAGCGATGAAATCGGTACATTCCGGCTCTTCGTCGTAGTGGGTAGGACTGTCGCAAAGCATGTTGAGAGGCGAGAGGAACACCACGTATTCGGCGAGCTGGTGGCAGCGTGTGCCTTGGCTCATAGGCTCCGTGTTCGAAGGACGGAAGGTAGAGCGCGTGCCGTTGAGCATGGCCCCTTGGGTATAGTCCATTGGGCCGGCGAAGTTGCGGGCGAAAGGCACCGTGACATCATATTGTACCTGGTCGTATTTCTTCATCGTCGACCACTTGTTTTGCTCCTGGCCATTCACGCCCTCGAAGTTTATCACGTTGGGCCACGTCCTCGTCAGTCCGGTCGGCGGACAGATGCCGTGGAAGTCGAGCACCTGCTTGTATTTGGCGCAAGTCTCTGCGGCCTTGTAGAGGAAATTCATCACCTCCGCGTCGTTGCGGTTTATGAAATCGACCTTGTAGCCTTTCACGCCCATCGCCGCGTAGGTCTGGCACACCCGTTCCATGTCGCGGTCGAAAGCCTTGTAGCCAGCCCAGAGTATTATGTCCACGCCTTTCTGCTTGCCATAGTCGACGATGCCTTTCAAGTCAATCTCCGGCACCACCTGGAAGAGGTCGGCCTTCTTGTTCACCGCCCATCCCTCGTCGAGGATGACGTATTCTATGCCGTGCTTGGCGGCGAAGTCGATATAATGTTTATAGGTCTGGGTGTTTATGCCCGCCTTGAACGGTACCTTATACAGTCCCCAGTCGTTCCACCAGTCCCATGCCACCTTTCCGGGCTTCACCCATGAGGCGTCGGCCAAGCGCGATGGCGAGGCGAGGCGGAACACCATGTCGTTGTCGAGGATGTCCTTGTCTTCCGCCGACACGCTTATTATGCGCCACGGGAACTTCTGTTTTGGCTTTGCCAAGGCGATATAATCCTCCGTCTCGGTGACTATCTGTTCCAGCTCGTTGTGTCCGCCTTGCTTCACGGTCTTGGGACAAGGCGCGAAGACGGCATCCATGCCATTCTTCTTGCTTCCCTTCTCAACGAACATGCCGGGATAGTTCTCCACGTCGCTCTCCGCCACCACGACCTTCACGCCATTGTCCGCCTTGACTATATATGGCAAGAAGATGAGCTGTCCGTCTCTCAGCTCGGAGAGGCAAGCAGACGTGTAGTTGTTCTCAAACGAGTTGTGCAGTTGCGCCTTCACGTCACCCTTCTCGCGCACGTATGGCACGAGCGTCTCCAAGTTGTCGGGATAGTTCATGTCGGCCTGCTCAGCCACGATTTTCAACGATTTCATCGAGCCTGACACGAACCGATAAGCCACGCCCTCGTCGTAGGCACGAAACACTATTGAGAAGCCGTCGAACGCGAGCGTCAGCTCGTTGCAGTGGTCGGCTACCACGGCCTTCTTATAGTTCTGCGCGCTGATGGTCTCGTTGCGCGCCACCTTTGTCGCCTTTCTCAGCTTTGACCCCACTCCCCATCGGTCACCGGAGCCGACGGTCATGGAGATTTGCGACGGCGCAAGCAGCCGCGTGCCGTTGTAGGTCACTTGATAAGTGATGGCTTTATCAACATTGACCAACGCCTTCAGCCTGCCATTAGGCGAGGCCAAAGTAAAATTCTTGGCTATGGCATTGGAGCAAAACATAAGCAGCAATGCGCAAACATACAATAAATGATTCATTGTGAAATTAGGTTTGGTTATATCTGGCTACAAAGGTAGGTCATAATTTCCAAACAAGCCTTGTTTTTTCCTTAAAATTCTGCTAAAATATGCCGAATAGCTAAAAATGAGCGATTTACAAGTGTTTCACCTCAATAGAGGTAATGACTTGGTAATAGTTTTAACTTCTGTATTATACATAAGTTTGCATTACTTGTCAAACAACTCTTTTCGGTGACAAAGGTACAACATTTATGTGGATTGATGAAAATCATATCCATTTTTTAGATTTTATTTTCAGTTGCTGCCATATACGTAACTACTCAACACCCCTTGGATGTGTCAAATCCGCAAAATATTGATGATTTTGGCTATATTTATGCTACAAAATAGGCTATTATGTCAAATGAGTACTTGAAATTCATTTTTAGGGGCTGAGTAGTAACAAGAACATCTGAGACCTACAGAGAATGAACCGCCAACCTGTGGGGAGGGATAAATTGAAAAATGCTTCCATACTGCGAAAGTACGGAAGCATTTGTATGGGGGAAAAGACAAAAGATTATTGCAGACTCTTGTCAAGGATTTCAAGAAGAATGGTAGGGTCCTCGTGGATTTGCTCAGCAG
>ERZ1032009.2-NODE-2-length-113000-cov-23.384329_pt1 | contig 113000 bp, 74 predicted proteins | sample MGYA00516700_ERZ1032009 | MGnify/ENA primary metagenome ERZ1032009 (study PRJEB33719, sample SAMN04261292) | wastewater metagenome | biome: rural village; feature: human; material: feces | host: Homo sapiens | place: El Salvador | collected 2013-01-14 ...
TAGAGCACTAGCCTTCCAAGCTGGGGGTCGCGGGTTTGAGCCCCGTTTTCCGCTCTGATAATGCTGTTATAGCTCAGTGGTAGAGCACTTCCTTGGTAAGGAAGAGGTCCTGAGTTCAAGTCTCAGTAACAGCTCTCTTTAGTTGCCGCTTAGGCGGCGCGGAGGAAAACTAAATCAGTTATTGATTAATTAAACGACAAATAAACATTAAACTATGGCAAAAGAGGTTTATGTGCGCACCAAACCGCATGTTAACATTGGTACCATCGGTCACGTGGACCATGGTAAGACCACTCTGACCGCTGCCATCTCGAAGGTGCTTCACGAGCGCCTCGGCACCGGTGAAGATGTGAAGTCTTTCGATCAGATTGATAACGCCCCTGAGGAGAAGGAGCGTGGTATCACCATCAACACTGCCCACATTGAGTACGAGACAGCTAATCGTCACTACGCTCACGTGGACTGCCCGGGTCACGCCGACTATGTGAAGAACATGGTTACTGGTGCTGCTCAGATGGATGGTGCAATCCTCGTTGTTGCCGCTACCGACGGTCCTATGCCTCAGACTCGTGAGCACGTGCTGCTCGCTCGTCAGGTGAACGTGCCCCGTATGGTTGTGTTCTTGAATAAGTGCGATGATCCTGAAGTCGATGAGGAAATGATTGACCTCGTGAAGATGGACGTGCAGGATCTTCTTACCTCCTACGGATATGAGGAGGATACTCCTATCATTTGCGGTTCTGCCCTCGGCGCTCTGAACGGTGTCGCTAAGTGGGAAGACAAGGTGATTGAGCTGATGGACGCTGTTGACTCTTGGATTCAGGAGCCTACACGTGAGGTTGATAAGCCTTTCTTGATGCCTGTTGAGGACGTGTTCTCAATCACTGGTCGTGGTACTGTTGCCACAGGTCGTATTGAGACTGGCCGATGCAAGATCGGTGATGAGGTTCAGCTCCTTGGCCTCGGTGAGGATAAGAAGTCTGTCATCACTGGTGTTGAGATGTTCCGCAAGACTCTCCCTGAGGGTGAGGCTGGTGATAACGTAGGTCTGCTTCTCCGTGGTATCGACAAGGAGGAGGTTAAGCGTGGTATGGTAGTTGTGCACCCGGGTGCAATCACTCCTCACGATCACTTCAAGGCTTCTATCTACGTGCTGAAGAAGGAAGAGGGTGGCCGTCACACTCCATTCGGTAACCGCTATCGTCCTCAGTTCTACCTCCGCACTATGGACTGCACAGGTGAGATTACTCTTCCTGAGGGAGTAGACATGGTGATGCCTGGTGATAACGTGGAGATTGAGGTCCGCCTTATTTACAAGGTCGCTTTGAATGAGGGTCTTCGTTTCGCTATCCGTGAGGGTGGTCGTACAGTTGGCTCTGGCCAGATTACAGCAATTCTTCCTGACGTAGCTGAGGAGGGATAATAAATAAGTGAGGAGGTAAAAGTGAAGAGTGAAAAATCAATTTGATTTTCTATTGATTTTCACTGTGGTTCTTCACTCTTCACTCTCTACTCCTCATATATACGGGTTTAGCTCAGTTGGTAGAGCACTGGTCTCCAAAACCAGGTGTCGGGAGTTCGAGCCTTCCAACCCGTGCTAAAAGAAACAACAATGAGTAAGAAAGAGAATCTCTTTAAGAGGTTTGGTAATTATTGCGTTGCTTGTTATGACGAGCTTGCGCATAAGACAACATGGCCCACACCACACGAACTTACGCATAGCGCGGTGATTGTTTTAACAGCTTCCCTTGTCATCGCGGTTGTCGTTTTTGTGATGGACTTAGTGTTTAAGAATCTCATGGGTGTCATCTACCCAGGTTAATTTTCCAAGGAAACAATGAGTGATTCAAATAACAAATGGTACGTGATGAGTGCCATTAGCGGTAAGGAAGCAAAACTTAAGGAATATATTGAGAATGAGATGAAGCATAATAAGCTCATCTCTGATCGTGTTTCACAAGTGCTCATCCCCATGGAAAAGCATGCTGTTTCCCGCAACGGCAAAATCGTGGAGAAGGAAAGAATTTCCCTCCCCGGTTATGTTTTTGTGGAAGCTGACATGACTTCCGATCTCGCTTCCGCATTGAGGTTCATGCCCAATTGCCTTGGGTTCCTCGGTGGCTTGAGTCATCCAACTCCTGTTCCTTTGTCTCAAATCAATCGTATGCTTGGTGCTGCTGAAGAGTCTTCTAAGGATGTATCTTCTGACGTGCCTTATGTTTTGGATGAGACTATCAAGGTCATCGACGGTCCTTTCTCAGGTTTCGATGGCGTGATTGAGGAGATTAACGCGGAGAAGCACACGTTAAAGGTCACTGTTAAGATCTTCGGTCGTAACACACCGTTGGAGCTTAGTTACGCGCAAGTGGAAAAAATCGCTGAGTAGTTGTTACGGACTGCTTTCGGTTTTCATATTTTAATTATTTAGATTTATAAAACAATGGCTAAAGAAGTTGCTGGTTTAATCAAATTGCAGATTAAGGGCGGAGCAGCAAATCCCTCACCACCCGTAGGCCCTGCTTTGGGTTCTAAGGGTATCAACATCATGGGATTCTGCAAAGAGTTCAATGCCCGTACCCAGGACAAGGCTGGCAAGGTTTTGCCTGTAGTCATCACATACTACACAGATAAGTCTTTCAGCTTCGTCATCAAGACTCCTCCTGCAGCTGTTCAGCTTAAGGAAGCCGCTAAGGTCAAGAGCGGTTCTGGTGAGCCTAACCGTAAGAAGGTCGCTACGGTGACTTGGGATCAGGTTAAGGCTATTGCCGAGGACAAGATGGCTGACCTTAACTGTTTCACGGTTGAGAGCGCTATGAGGCTTGTTGCAGGCACTGCGCGTAGCATGGGTATTAACGTTTCCGGGGAGTTCCCTGAGAGTAAGTAAAAACTTCAATTTGATTAAGTAAAATGAGTAAACTGACAAAAAATCAGAAATCAGTAGCTGATAAGGTTGAAGTAGGAAAGGCATACACTCTGAAGGAGGCTTCTGCTCTTGTCAAGGAAATTACTACGACAAAGTTTGACGCTTCTCTTGACGTTGATGTACGTCTTGGCGTGGATCCCCGTAAAGCTAACCAGATGGTTCGTGGCGTTGTGTCACTTCCAAATGGAACAGGTAAGGTGACACGTGTGTTGGCTCTCTGCACTCCAGACCAGGAAGAGGCTGCTAAGGCAGCTGGCGCTGATTATGTAGGTCTCGACGAGTATGTCGAGAAGATTAAAGGCGGCTGGACAGATGTTGATGTTATCATCACTATGCCTTCTTGCATGGGCAAAGTTGGTCCTTTGGGTCGTGTTCTCGGTCCTCGTGGATTGATGCCTAACCCAAAGAGCGGTACTGTGACAATGGACATCGCCAAGGCTGTGAAGGAAGTTAAGCAAGGTAAGATTGACTTTAAGGTTGACAAGGCTGGTATCATTCATACTTCTATCGGTAAGGTCTCTATGACTGCCGATCAGATTTATGGCAATGCCAAGGAGTTCCTCAACACCGTGATTCGCTTGAAGCCAGCTGCTGCCAAGGGTACATACATTAAGAGTATCTTCCTTTCAAGTACGATGAGCAAGGGTATCAAAGTAGATCCTAAGTCTCTCGACATTTAACTTTTAAAAGTTTTAAAAAATGAAGAAAGAACAAAAAGATACTATTATCGTAGAGCTTGGCAAAAAACTGAAGGAGTATCCTCACTTCTATCTTGTTGATGTCGCTGGCATGAACGCTGAGGCAACATCCTCATTGCGTCGCAAGTGCTTCAAGAGCGAGATTCAGATGGTTGTGGTGAAGAACAAGCTTCTTCATCAAGCTTTCGAGAATTCTGATATCGATTTCTCTGAGCTCTATGGCACACTCAAGGGTAGCACGGCTGTTCTCTTTGCGCAGACTGCTAATGTTCCCGCCAAGTTGCTGAAGGACAAGGAAATCAAGGCTGCTGGCGTTCCTTCTTTGAAGGCCGCTTACGCTGAGGAAGGCTTCTATGTAGGTGCTGACAAGCTTGAAGAGCTGTCTGCTATCAAGAGCAAGAATGAGGTTATCGCTGATATCGTTGCTCTGTTGCAGTCACCTGCGAAGAACGTTGTTTCTGCTCTGCAGTCAGGCGCTAACACCATTCACGGTGTGCTTAAGACTTTAGGCGAGCGTGCTGAGTAATGTTTTAGTGAATTTCACTGATACACTATAAAGTCAATTTAATAATAACAAGAATAATTAAAAAAGAGAATAAAATGGCAGACGTAAAAGCTATTGCAGAAGAGTTGGTAAACCTTACTGTTAAGGAAGTTAATGAGTTGGCTCAGGTCCTGAAGGACGAGTATGGCATCGAGCCTGCAGCTGCAGCTGTTGCTGTAGCAGCTGGTCCTGCTGCTGGCGGTGACGCCGCAGCTGAGGAGAAGACAAGTTTCGATGTTGTCTTGACAGACGTTGGCGCTACAAAGCTCCAGGTCGTTAAGGCTGTGAAGGAGGCTTGTGGCCTTGGTTTGAAGGACGCTAAGACTCTCGTTGAGGGTGCTCCTGCAACAATCAAGGAAGGTCTTTCAAAGGACGAGGCTGAGAACCTCAAGAAGGCCATCGAGGAAGCTGGTGCTAAGGTTGAGCTGAAGTAATTGGTTCATATCAGCAAATAGGTTGCACTTCATAGTGTTTCGCCTATTACTTTTATAATAAATTAAAAAAGGTTAGAATTCGCCCAGTCGGTGAGTTCTAACCCTTTTGTATCTTTCTGAAGCTTATAGCTTCATTGTCATTTTGACAAAATACTGTTTATGTCACACGTCGTTAACAATAGAATAAATTTCGCAAGCGTACCAAATCCGTACCCATTCCCGGATTTCCTTGACGTTCAGCTGAGGTCTTTTCGCGACTTCTTGCAGCTTGACACGCCTCCTGAGGAACGTAAGAATGACGGTTTGTATAAGGTGTTCGCCGAGAACTTCCCCATTACAGACACGCGCAATAACTTCGTCCTTGAGTTCCTCGACTATTATATCGATCCGCCTCGTTACTCCATAGACGAGTGCCTTGAGAGGGGCTTGACTTATAGCGTTCCCTTGAAGGCTAAGATGAAGCTGTATTGCACGGATCAAGACCATGAGGACTTTGGTACGGTCATTCAGGATGTGTTCCTTGGAACAATTCCTTACATGACATCAAATGGTACTTTTGTCATAAATGGAGCAGAACGTGTTGTTGTTGCTCAGTTGCATCGTTCTCCAGGCGTGTTCTTTGGTCAGGGTGTCCATGCCAACGGCACATCTCTCTACAGTGCTCGTATCATACCTTTTAAGGGCTCTTGGATTGAGTTTGCCACTGACATCAACAATGTCATGTACGCTTACATTGACCGTAAGAAGAAGTTGCCTGTCACGACTCTTCTTCGTGCAATCGGTTTCGAGAGCGACAAGGACATTCTTCAGATATTCGATCTTGCCGAGGAAGTCAGCATTTCCCCAAAGAATCGCAGGGATCTCATAGGCAAGACTTTGGCAGCTCGTGTGCTTAAGAGCTGGAACGAAGACTTTGTGGATGAGGATACTGGTGAGGTTGTTACTGTTCCGCGCAATGAGGTTATCCTTGAGCGCGAGACTGAAATTACCGAAGACAACATTGACTCTATCTTCGATGCCGGTGTTAATTCTGTCCTTGTTCATAAGGATGAGGAGGCCGCAAGCCGTTATGAGATTATCTTCAACACGCTTGCAAAGGATCCTTCAAACAATGAGATAGAGGCTGTCCGTTACATCTATCGCCAGCTTCGTAACGCTGACCCTGCCGATGACGCCAGCGCTCGCGAGGTATTCCAGAACTTATTCTTCTCTGACAAGCGTTATGACCTTGGCGAAGTAGGCCGTTATCGCATTAACAAGAAACTTGGTCTGGACATTGAGCCTGATGTTCGTGTTCTTACCAAAGAAGATATTATTGAGATTATTAAGTATCTCATCAAGTTGATCAATAGCAACGCTTCTGTTGATGATATTGACCACTTGAGCAACCGTCGTGTACGTACTGTTGGTGAGCAGCTTGCCAACCAGTTCTCTATTGGTCTGGCACGTATGAGCCGTACTATTAGGGAGCGCATGAACGTACGTGACAATGAGGTCTTCACTCCGACTGACCTTATCAATGCAAAGACCATATCGAGTGTCATCAACTCGTTCTTCGGCACCAACCCTCTGAGCCAGTTCATGGATCAGACCAACCCCTTGGCAGAGGTTACACACAAGCGTCGTCTTTCAGCTCTTGGCCCTGGTGGCCTTTCTCGTGAGCGCGCAGGCTTTGAGGTTCGTGACGTACACTATACTCACTATGGTCGTCTCTGTCCTATTGAGTCGCCTGAGGGACCTAACATCGGTCTTATCTCATCTCTTTGTACTTATGCAAGCATCAATGAGCTTGGATTCATCTCAACACCATATCGTAAGGTTGAGAATGGTGTCGTGGATCTCGACAACAATGATGTAGTTTATCTTACCGCAGAGGAAGAGGATGGCGAGCTCATTGCACAAGGCAACGCTCCTTTGAATCCAGATGGTACGTTTATCCGTGACGTGGTTCACTGTCGTCTTGCTGCCGACTTCCCTGTAGTGACTCCGGAGAATGTTCGATTGATGGATGTGTCTCCGCAGCAGATAGCCTCTGTTTCAGCCAGCCTCATTCCTTTCTTGGAGCATGATGATGGTCACCGTGCTCTGATGGGATGTAACATGATGCGTCAGGCTGTGCCTTTGCTTCACAACGACGCGCCTATCGTTGGCACAGGCCTTGAGAAGCAGGTGTGTGAGAATTCACGCACAATGATTACGGCTGAGGGTGATGGTGTTATCGACTATGTTGACGCCACAACTATCCGTATCCTTTACGACCGCACTGAGGATGATGAGTTTGTCAGCTTTGAGCCGGCACTTAAGGAATATCGCATTCCTAAGTTCCGTCGCACCAACCAGAACATGACCATTGACCTTCGTCCAATTTGCAGCAAGGGACAACGAGTAAAGGAAGGCGACATCCTTACTGAGGGTTATGCTACCGAGAATGGTGAGCTTGCCTTGGGTCGCAACCTTCTCGTGGCTTACATGCCATGGAAGGGTTACAACTATGAGGATGCCGTGGTTATCTCTGAGCGCATGGTTCGTGAGGACGTGCTCACGTCAGTTCATGTGGACGAGTATTCACTTGACGTGCGTGAGACAAAGCGTGGCATGGAGGTCTTCACAAATGATATTCCTAACGTCAGTGAGGAGGCAACGAAAGACCTTGACGACAATGGTATAATCCGCGTTGGTGCTCGTGTTGAGCCTGGCGACATAATGATAGGTAAGATTTCGCCTAAGGGTGAAAGCGATCCTTCACCAGAGGAGAAGTTGCTTCGCGCAATCTTCGGTGACAAGGCCGGTGACGTGAAGGACTCTTCATTGAAGGCAAATCCATCGTTGAGTGGTGTCGTAATAGATAAGAAGCTCTTCTCCCGTGCAGTCAAGACCCGTGACTCCAAGAAGAGAGACAAGGTCGTGCTCCAGAAGGTTGACGAGGAGTATGAGGCAAAGCAAGACGAGTTGAAGAACATGCTCGTCGACAAGCTCATGCAGCTCACTGACGACAAGGTGTCACAGGGCGTAAAAGATTACACTGGCGCCGAAATCATCACGAAGGGTTCCAAGTTCTCTGTCGCCGCACTGAAGAATCTTGAATACGATGGTGTTCAGAGCAACGACTGGACAGACGATGAGCACATAAACGGTCTTATCCGTCGCCTTATCGTCAACTATATGCGCAAGTCTAAGCAGATGGACGCTGAGTTGAGCCGTCGCAAGTTTGCCATAACAATCGGTGACGACCTTCCTTCGGGCGTGCTGAAGATGGCGAAGGTTTACATCGCCAAGAAGCGTAAGATTCAGGTCGGTGATAAGCTCGCTGGACGTCATGGTAACAAGGGTATTGTTTCCAAGATAGTACGTGCCGAGGATATGCCGTTCTTGGCTGATGGTCGTCCTGTAGACCTCGTGTTGAACCCTATGGGCGTGCCTTCACGTATGAACTTGGGTCAGATATTCGAGGCCATTCTTGGTGCCGCTGGTAAGAAGCTCGGCGTTCGTTTCGCTACACCTATTTTCGATGGCGCGAAGCTTGCCGACTTGAAGGAATGGACAGACAAGGCAGACCTTCCTAACCTTTGTTCTACCACGGTTTACGATGGTGAGACCGGTGAGCCTTTCGACCAGAAGGCAACTGTCGGTATAACCTACTTCTTGAAGCTCGGACACATGGTTGAGGACAAGATGCATGCGCGTTCCATCGGCCCGTACAGCTTGATTACCCAGCAGCCACTTGGTGGTAAGGCACAATTCGGTGGTCAGCGTTTCGGAGAGATGGAGGTCTGGGCCCTTGAGGGCTTTGGTGCAAGTCACGTGCTTCAGGAGATGCTTACCATCAAGAGTGACGACGTAAATGGTCGTTCCAAAGCTTATGAGTCTATTGTTAAGGGTGACCCGATGCCGGCTGCCGGCATTCCAGAGTCGCTTAATGTCTTGCTCCACGAGTTGCGTGGATTGGGCCTTAGCATGAAGATGGAATAAGAAAATACTCATAAACTATAAAAGAATATGGCTTTCAAAAAAGATACAAAGGTAAAGACCAATTTCACTAAGATCACCGTTAGTCTCGCTTCGCCAGAGGAGATTAAGGAGAATTCGTATGGTGAGGTCACCAAGCCGGAGACCATCAACTATCGCACTTACAAGCCTGAGCGTGACGGCTTGTTCTGCGAGCGCATCTTCGGCCCTACGAAAGACTACGAGTGCGCCTGCGGTAAGTACAAGCGCATACGTTATAAAGGCATTGTCTGCGACCGTTGCGGCGTTGAGGTTACTGAGAAGAAGGTCCGCCGTGAGCGTGAGGGACACATCGAGCTTGTGGTTCCTGTTGCACACATCTGGTATTTCCGTTCTTTGCCAAATAAGATAGGATACCTTCTCGGTATGCCGACAAAGAATTTGGACGCGGTAATCTACTACGAGAAATATATCGTCATCAAGCCAGGTATGCTCGCCGGCATGAAGGACGCCGAGGGTGTTGAGGACCTCAACGGTTCCCATAAGATGGACTTGCTCACGGAAGACGAGTATATTGATATTGTTGACAACAAGCTTGACGAGAATAATGACCTTCTCGACGACAGCGACCCGAATAAGTTTGTCGCCAAGATGGGTGCCGAGGCAGTGCTCGACCTTCTTCATGAGCTTTCAGAGCCCGATGAGAAGGGAGTAACAGGTCTTGACCGCTTGAGCTATGAGTTGCGTGACCGTGCCAACAACGACTCTTCGCAGATGCGCAAGACTGAAGCCCTGAAGCGTTTGCAGGTGGTGGAGGCTTTCCGTGGTTCCATGAACGTCAACAAGCCCGAGTGGATGATAATGAAGATTATCCCTGTCATCCCGCCAGATCTCCGTCCTTTGGTTCCATTGGATGGTGGACGTTTCGCCACTTCCGACCTCAACGACCTCTACCGTCGTGTCATCATACGTAACAACCGTTTGAAGAGGCTCATCGAGATCAAGGCTCCGGAGGTTATCCTCCGCAATGAGAAGCGTATGTTGCAAGAGGCTGTCGACTCTTTGTTCGACAATAGCCGCAAGTCAAGCGCGGTGAAGAGCGAGAGCAATCGCCCTCTGAAATCACTTAGCGACTCCTTGAAGGGTAAACAGGGACGTTTCCGTCAGAACCTCCTCGGTAAGCGTGTGGACTATTCTGCCCGTTCGGTTATCGTCGTGGGCCCAGAGTTGAAGATGGGAGAGTGCGGTCTTCCTAAGCTTATGGCCGCTGAGCTGTACAAGCCGTTCATCATCCGCAAGCTCATAGAGCGCGGCATCGTGAAGACTGTCAAGAGCGCAAAGCGTATTGTTGACCGTCGCGAGCCTGTCATCTGGGACATCCTGGAGAACGTGATGAAGGGTCACCCCGTGCTTCTTAACCGTGCGCCTACGCTTCACCGTCTGTCGGTGCTCGCGTTCCAGCCTAAGCTCATTGAGGGCAAGGCCATTCAGTTGCACCCATTGGCTTGTACGCCTTTCAACGCCGACTTCGATGGCGACCAGATGGCCGTTCACCTCCCGTTGAGCAATGAGGCCGTGCTTGAGGCGCAAATCCTTATGCTCCAGAGCCACAACATCCTTAATCCTGCCAATGGTGCTCCTGTCACCGTTCCTTCACAGGATATGGTGCTCGGTCTTTATTATATCACGAAGATTCGTCCTGGCGCCAAGGGCGAGGGCTTGATGTTCTATGGCCCAGAGGAGGCAATCATCGCCTTCAACGAGAAGCGTTGCGCAGAGCACGCGCTCGTGAAGTGCATGGTCGACGACATCGACGAGAACGGAAAGCCAATCCGTCACATTGTCGAGACCTCAGTCGGTCGTATCATTGTCAACGAGATCATTCCTAAGGAGCTTGGCTTCTTCAATGGCATCATTTCAAAGAAGTCTCTTCGTAGCCTTATCTCCGTCGTTATCAAGAAGGTGGGTATGGCAAGGGCATGCTCGTTCCTTGATGGTATCAAGAACCTTGGCTACAAGATGTCTTATCTCGCCGGTCTTTCGTTCAACTTGGATGACATCATCGTGCCACCAGAGAAGGCAGACATCGTGAAGAAGGGACAGGACGAGGTTGACGAGGTGACTGCCAACTTCGATATGGGTCTTATCACTGATAAGGAGCGTTACAACCAGGTTATTGACGCGTGGACACACGTAAACGACAACTTGAAGAAGGCCGTGATGAAACACATGACCGAGGCCGACCAAGGCTTCAACGCCGTGTTCATGATGCTTGACTCTGGTGCCCGTGGTAGTGCCGACCAGATTGCCCAGCTCGCAGGAATGCGCGGACTTATGGCCAAGCCTCAGAAGGCTGGTGCCGAGGGCAACTCCATCATTGAGAACCCTATCCTTAACAACTTGAAGGAAGGCATGTCGGTGCAGGAGTACTTCATCGCTTCGCATGGTGCCCGTAAGGGTCTTGCCGACACCGCCATGAAGACCGCTGACGCCGGATACCTTACACGTCGTCTTGTAGACGTCTCACATGATGTGATTATCAACGAGGACGATTGTGGAACTCTCCGTGGTCTTGAGTGCCGTGCCTTGAAGGATGGCGATGATATTATCTCCACTTTGGGCGAGCGTATCCTTGGCCGTGTGTCTGTCCACGACGTCGTTAATCCTCATACCAATGAGATTATCGTCAAGTCGGGTGAGGAAATCACCGAAGACAAGGCCGACGCTATCGAGAAGGCTGGCATTGAGATGGTTGAGATTCGCTCGGTGCTCACCTGCGAAAGCAAGAAGGGCGTGTGCCGCAAGTGCTATGGTCGCAACTTGGCCACGTCGAAGATGGTTCAACTCGGTGAGGCTGTCGGTGTCATTGCCGCACAGGCCATTGGTGAGCCTGGTACACAGCTTACTCTCCGTACCTTCCACTCAGGTGGTGTGGCAGAGAATGCCGCGGCCAACGCGAGCATCAAGTCTAAATACGACGCAATACTGAAGTTTGACGGATTGCGCACAGTTGAGTTCATTGATAAGAGCGGTGATCAGGACGTCGATTGCCAGATGGTTGTCAGCCGTCTTGCAGAGGTCCAGTTCATTGATCCTAACACGGAAGTCGTCCTCGCTACACTTAACGTGCCTTACGGCTCATCTTTGTTCTTCAAGGATGGCGACGTGGTGAAGAAAGACGATGTCATCTGCCGTTGGGACCCGTTCAACGCTGTCATCGTTTCTGAGTACGCCGGTACACTTCGTTTCCATAACGTCGCTGAGGGTCAGACCTACAAGGCTGAGACCGACGAGACGTCTGGTATGACCGAGCGCATCATCATTGAGTCGAAAGACCACAATATAGTTCCTACGGTTGACGTGGAGGATGAGAATGGCCAGGTCATCGGTACATACAACTTCCCGGTGGGCGGTCACATTGCCAACATCGAGGATGGTCAGAAGATTGCCACTGGTGAGACTCTTGTCCGCATTCCTCGTTCCGTGTTCAACGCTGGTGGTATCACCGGTGGTCTGCCTCGTGTGCAAGAGCTCTTCGAGGCGCGTAATCCCTCAAGCCCGGCGGTAGTGTCCGAGATTGATGGTGAGGTGACCATGGGCAAGCTGAAGCGTGGTAACCGTGAGATCATCATCACGTCGAAGGGCGGCGAGCAGCGCAAGTATCTTGTGCCTCTGTCAAGGCAGATCCTTGTTCAGGAGCATGATGCCGTGCGTGCCGGAACGGCACTTTCCGATGGTGAGATCACGCCGGCCGACATCCTCGCCATTGAGGGCCCGACAGCCGTGCAAGAGTATATCGTCAACGAGGTGCAGAACGTCTATCGCCTTCAGGGTGTGAAGATCAACGACAAGCACTTTGAGATTATCGTTCGTCAGATGATGCGCAAGGTGCGCATCGACGACCCGGGCGATACTTGCTTCCTCGAGCAGGAACTCGTTGACAAGCTCGACTTCGCCGATGAGAATGATCGCATCTGGGGCAAGAAACTTGTCATCGACGCCGGCGACAGCGATGTCCTTTCAAAGGGCCAGATTGTCTCAGCCCGCAAGTTGCGCGACGAGAATTCAAGCCTCAAGCGCCGCAACCTCAAGACCGTACAGGTTCGCGATGCAGTGCCTGCGACATCTACCCAGATTCTGCAAGGTATCACGCGCGCCGCTCTCGGTACCAAGAGCTTCATGAGTGCCGCTTCCTTCCAGGAGACAACCAAGGTGCTTTGCGAGGCTGCCATCCGCGGTAAGGTGGACAACCTTGAGGGCATGAAGGAGAACGTGATTTGCGGTCACCTTATCCCAGCTGGTACAGGTATGCGCCAGTTCGACAAGATTATTGTCGGCTCAAAGGAAGACTACGATCGCATTCAAGCCAACAAGAAGAATGTTCTCGATTACTCTCAGCAGAAAGACGCTGAGAACTAATCGAAAGATATAATCAGAAGAAAGGGTTGTCACAATTTACGTGTGACAGCCCTTTTTCTTTCATGTTTTCTTTGTTGAATGAAACAAAATGTATATCTTTGCAATAAGATAAGCTGCGGCTCGGCAATTGAAGCAAGCTTCATTGCTCTCGCTCTTGCATTATCTTTGCAATAAGAAACATGAATATTTTAACCCAAACCTTATAAAATAATTAATACTATGGCTGACAACAAGAACGAACAGCAAAATCAAGTACAAATACAACTGAAGCCCGAGGTGGCTGATGGACAGTATGCCAACCTTGCCATGATTAACCATTCAAGCTCGGAGTTCGTAATCGACTTCGCGCACATGCTTCCCATTGCGCCTCCACAGATTTTCTCTCGCGTCATAATGGCCCCAGAGCATGCAAAGCGTTTGCTCTTTGCCTTGCAAGAAAATCTTCTTCGCTATGAGAAGGAGTTTGGCGAGATTAAGTTGCCTACGGCTCCTCAGGAGCCACAAGGCGATGGCCGCACAGCTATGCCTTTCGGCACTGGCAACGCTTAATGTCTTGTTTGAGATTTGAATTTTACCATAAAGGGATGCTTCGCAATGAAGTATCCCTTTGCTTATTAATGGTCTATGCTGATTCGTGTGGTCGTTTAGATTCTTTGCAAAACTTGAATATTTTTTACGTTTTTCTTTTGCGGTATTAAACCATTTTTATATCTTTGCAAGCAATTTTACGATAAAAAACATTTGGCGTTATTGCCGATTGCAGAATCGAACTTTCATAAAAGCGTATATTAACACATTTTTTTACTTATGGTTAAACACATGAAGACAAACTCCATGGGTGTATGCTTGAGTCGTAGACTTGTCTCGCGAGGTATGCACGGTCTTGTTTTGGGATGTGCCATGGCCTCTCTGTTCCTATTGGACGGGGTGGAATCGCGAGCCCAAAGCACCAACGGAATCCAACAGTCGCAGCCTACCCCAAAAGGACAGGTCTATCGCGGCGTAGTAGTCGACGACGAGGATTTGCCCCTGCTTGGCGTGAGTGTCAAGGACAGGCACGGCAAGACCATCACCTTGACCGACCAGACCGGCGAGTTCCGCGTGATGTTGCCCGAAGGCCAAACCACGCTCACCTTCACCTATGTGGGCATGAAGACGCAGAAGGTTCGCATGTCCTCCGGCAAGAAAAACGTGATTCGCCTGCAGGCCGACGCCAACTCCATCGGCGAGACCGTCGTCACGGGTATCTATTCGCGCAAGAAGGAGAGCTTCACGGGTTCGGCTGCATCCTACCGCAGCGAGGACCTCAAGCAGATAGGCAACCAGAACGTGCTGCAGAGCCTTTCCGCCCTTGACCCGTCGTTTGTCATCATGGAGAACAACCTGGCCGGTTCTGACCCGAATGCCAAGCTCAACATCAACATCAACGGTACGACGAGCATCAACGGCCTTTCCGACAAGTACGGCAACGATCCCGACCAGCCGCTTTTCATCCTCGACGGTTTCGAGACGACCCTCCAGCGCATATCCGACATGAGCATGGACCGCATAGAGAGCATCACCATCCTCAAGGATGCTGCGTCTACAGCCATCTACGGTTCGAAGGCAGCCAACGGCGTGGTGGTGGTGGAAACTAAGAAGCCGGAGGCCGGCAAACTGCGCTTCACCTACAACGGCAACTACAACCTCAGCTGGGCCGACCTGAGCGACTACAACCTCATGAACGCGGCTGAGAAGCTTCAGTTTGAGAAACTCTCTGGCTATTATGGCTCGCTCGACGCCAATGGCGAGATACTCGACGACCTTAACCGTGCTACATATTATAATAGATACAAGAATGTAGTGGCAGGACTCGATTCCTACTGGATGAGTGAGCCGCTGCGCACAGGATTCTCTCACGACCATAGCTTCAATGCCGAGGGCGGTGATTCTGCCTTCCGTTATGGTCTGACCATGCGCTATCGTGACAATGGTGGTGTGATGAAGAACTCTGACCGCCAGAACATCGATGGTTCGGTAGACCTTTCTTATCGTATCGACAAATTCAACTTCAGCAACCAGACAAATATTTACTATACTAAGACCGACAACAACACCGTGGCCTTCAGCCAGTTTGCCCAGGCCAACCCATATTATTCTAAGCGTGATGCCGACGGCGAAGTATATAAGGTGCTCGAAAGTTACGAGACCATCAACGGTACACAGTATGTATACAACCCGTTGTGGAACTATCAGCAGAAGAGTTTCAACCGTGGCGACGAACTCCAGTTCAACAACAACTTCAATGTAGAGTATCGTCCGATAGCCGCCCTGCGTCTTAATGCACGTTTAGGATTTACCACATCGCGTGGCAAGTCAGAAGTGTTCCGCTCGCCTTACGACACCTCGTTTGCAGCAACCGAGGAGGTGAACCGCGGCAACTACACACGCTCCGACAACAACAACACAAGTTGGGACGGCAGCTTGATAGCAAGCTATGGCGGTATGACCGGACGTCACACCTACAACCTCGTAGGCGGTGCACAGCTGTCAGAGCGCAATGCTACAAGCGCATCCAACACTACACGTGGCTATATCAGCGACAAGTTCTGGAACCCCAACTTCTCTAATGGCTATGCCGAGAACAGCCGTCCGTCGTCATCAATTACCAAGACACGCTCAGCCAGCTTCTATTTCAACGGCAACTATGCTTACGACATGCGCTATCTGCTCGATTTCAATGTACGTACAGACGGTGCTTCGGTATATGGTATCAACAATCCATTCTCAACCACCTACTCGGTAGGTGTGGCATGGAATATCCATAACGAGCACTTCTTCAAGCGCAACAAGTATGTGAACAACCTCAAGGTGCGTTATACATTCGGTAATCCAGGCAACCAGAATGTCGACGCTAAGCTTGCCAACAATGTTTACAATTACTACACCAGTTATCCCAACCCGTTTGGTCTTGCAGCTATGGTTTCGAAGTGGGGCAACAACGACCTGAAGTGGAAGCGCACGCAGACACACAACTTCGGTTTGAACGCACTTATGTTCAACAATCGCCTGTCGCTCACTCTCGACTACAACATCCGCAAGTCCGACCCTGAACTCATCTCGGTAGAGCAGCCTACATCTACAGGTGTATCGTCTATACCTATGAACATCGGTGCTACCGACAACCGTAGCTTCACCATAACCGTTGGTCTTGATGTCATCAAGCGCAAGGATTTCATATGGCGTTTGACAGCCAATATGCTGCACACCACAACCAAGTACTACAACATCGGCAACACACTTGAGAAGCTCAATGCTGACGGCCGTGCCTCGCAGTCGCTCATACGCTACTACGACGGAGCCAGTACCACAGCATTGTGGGCAGTACGCTCACTTGGTATCGACCCGATGAGCGGTAATGAGATATTCCTCTACAAGGACGGTTCGTATTCGTACAAGTGGGATTCCAATCAGGAAGTCAAGGTTGGCGATACAACACCTGATGCACAGGGCAATTTCGGTACAACAGTACGTTGGAAGGGATTCTCATTGGGCATGAACTTCCAGTATCGCGTAGGCGGACAGACAACGCTCAGCACACTGCTGTCAAAGGTAGAGAACATCAGCAACGAAGCTATAAAGTACAATCAGGACCGCCGTGCTTTGCACGACCGTTGGCAGAAGCCGGGCGACCGTGCTAAGTTCAAGCGCATCAACGACACCTCGACAACCAACATGTCAACTCGCTTCATCGCTACAGAGAACACGCTACAATGTACCAGCATCTCGCTTGGCTATGAGGACACCACATCGCAGTGGCTCAAGATTGTAGGTCTGTCATCGTTCTACTGCCGCTTGTACACCAACAACATATTCCGTCTCTCTACCATCAAGGAAGAGCGCGGTCTTGACTATCCGTTCTCGAGAAGCGTGTCAGCTTCCATAGGACTGAGATTCTAATCAACCAGTTATTTCCCAATCAAGTGTAATTAGCAATGAAATTATCAAAGATATTCAAACTCGGTATCGTGTCGATGGCGTTTGTCGCCACTGCCACGTCGTGCAACGACTGGTTGCAGGTAGACACCGAAGACTCTATCATGGAAGGCTTGCTCTATGAGAACGATGAGGGCTACATGTCGGCGCTCAACGGCATCTATTCGGAAATGAATGAGCTATACGGCTCTACACTCTCCATGGGTATGCTTGATGTCATGGCACAATATTATAATGTTGAGGCCAACTCCAACCATTCATTCTACAATTCAGCCGCATTCAAGTACGACCAGGCAGGCTTCAAGAGTACGTCAAATTCGGTATGGACATCGCTCTATCTGTACATAGCCAACATCAACACTTTGCTCAGCCACTGTGATGATTCCGATTCAAAGCTCTCCAAGCTCTATCGTCCGTATGTCAAGGGCGAGGCGTTGGCTTTGCGTGCTTTCTTCCATTTCGACCTGCTGCGTCTCTATGGTCCTATATATTCGGCAGAAACTGAGAATACCATTGTGATGCCTTATCAGGAGACAACGTCGAAAGAGATACAGCCGTTGCTTTCTGCTAAGGACGTGGCAGCTAAGATAATGCGCGACCTCAATGAAGCAGAGGAGTTGCTTAAGGACGACCGTATACGCAAGGATGGTGTGATGAACGGCGACTCTGACGATCCTAACGACAAGACAGCATTCCGCTATCGCAACTTCCGCTTCAACTACTATGCTGTAAAGGCGCTTAAGGCTCGCCTCTATCTGTGGCTTGGCGACAAGGAGAATGCTTACAACGAGGCTACTTCTATCATCAAGCTCAATAAGGAGGAGGGCGTATTCCCATGGACAAAGAAGAACGCTGTGACCAGTACAAGCAATCCCGATCTTGTATTCTCGTCAGAAGTGATATTCTCGCTCTACAATCAGAGCCGCAAGACACTATACGACGGAATGTTCAGTTCGAAGGGCGAAGTCAACAACATGCTTGTATTCAAGGGCTCGTCTATGGAGGACGGCAACCTCTTCTCTAAGCTTACTTACTTCTACGACGACTTCGGCGACCTTCGTCGCAACAACCAGTGGTCGGTAGAGACCATCAAGGTGAAGAGCGACAAGGAAGGCGAGGAAGACAAGAAGCAAGACATTCTGTGCTTCAATAAGTATAAGGATGTGCAGGCTTCGTCGTTCCGATATATGATTCCGCTCATACGTCTCAGCGAGGTTTACCTCATTGCAGCCGAATGTGCCAAGACCAATGAGGAAGCATTGGGATACATCAATGATATCCGTACGGCACGCAACTGTGTCAAGCTCGAACTCAAGGACGGACAGGGCGACGACGCTGTCCAGGATTATATCTATCGCGAGTTTATGCGTGAGGAGATAGGCGAGGGCCAGATGTACTTCTTTTACAAGCGCAAGGCCATGAAGCAGATGATGTCGGGCACCGAGTTCGGACAGGAAGGTTCTTATTGGAATCCTGAGGACAAGCCGCTTGAGGGTCAGTACAAGATGGATGTTAATAAATACGTATGGCCATTGCCTGAGGTTGAGGCCAACAAACGCTTACTTTCTAAATAAGGAGGACAAACAATGAAGAAGATATATTCAATACTGATGCTTGCCATGGCTCTCTTCTCTCTTACCGGTTGCGAAAAGGAGCTGATGGACTACGAGGGCAAGGATTGTCTGTATTTCGATGTGCGTCGTGGTGCATCGTGGATAGAGCCCGACCTTTGGGCGCACTGGAACTATTCGGAGGTGACATTCGGCAACGTGCTGTCAAACGACACCACCATTGCCGTGAAGATTTCCGCCACGGGCCAGACCAAGGACTTCGACCGCTCGTTCCAGGTCATAGTCACCAAGGACAGCACCGACCTTGAGGAGGGCACCGAATATGAGCCGCTGAAGCCAGAGTATACCATAAAGGCGGGCCAGACCCACACCTTCGTCAACGTGACCTTCCACCGCACGGCGCGCATGACCAACGACACGCTGAGGTTCCAGCTGCAAATAGTGCCAAACGAGCATTTCCATACCATGTTCGACGACTACAAGGACTATCCCGGCCCCTATGAGGAATCGCAGCCCAAGGTGGAGTTCAACTTTAACCACGACGCCCGCTTCCACAACATGTTTGTCGACGACGTGCTCATACAGCCAGATGGATGGATGGGCTCCGACGCCGGCGGCGGACTGTTCGGCAAGTTCTCCGACGTGAAATTCAGGTTCATGATGCAGGTCTCCGGCACCACCATCTTCGACTATACTCGCGAGAAGATGTCATCGGCACGTGCCACAGCCATCGGTCAGCAGGTGGCTGAGGAACTGGTGCGTCGCGCCCGTGCCAAGGACCCGGTAATCGATAAGGACGGCACTATGATGTGGGTGATGGCTGTGCAGAGCGGCAAGTATGGCAAGGATGCATGGTCACCGTTCACCAAACCAGAAGATTATCTAAAGAAACATGAAAATGACAAATAATATGAAAAAGAAATATTGTTTACTATACATGCTTGGTTTGCTTGTTTTCACGTCGTGTGTCGACGATGAGGGCAGCAACAACATGAGCGATGTTAATGAGGCCAAGATTGAAGGCATTGAAGACAGCTACTACAAGGTGGCAGACATGGAGAACCTTGAGATACCTGTCAAGGTGACCGGTACACTCTCGGGCGACGACCAGAACAGCTTCGACTATATGTGGTATCTGTGTGCTAAGGACATTGGTGGTACGCAGCACTCTCACACGGTTATAAGCAACGAGAAAGACCTGTCTTATCCTCTCACGAATATCCGTCCTGGCACTTATAGCATCTACTTCCGTGCCACCGACAAGGCCACCAAGCTCATCTACGAGAAGAACTGCCTGCTTAAGGTAATCAGCCCTTACGTACGTGGATTCTATCTGTATGGCGACAAGGCCGACGGCACCGTGGGCATCGACTTCGTGAGCATGCTTGAGGAGCGCGACACCACCGTCATAGCCGACATGTTCGAAAATACCCGTGGCATCAAGCATGCCAAGAATCTATTCTTTACGGGATGTACAGGAATGGGAGCTGACAAGGCCAACTTGGAGTACCTATATGCCGTAACCGACGACGGATCCTATCCGCTCACACACTCCTCGTCCGAGTCGAAAATAGCATTTGCCGAAACCGACTTCAACGAAATGGCATGGCCCACCATCAGCACTATAAAGAAGCCGCTGAAGGTGCTCGACATATGGCCCCACGCCTATGGCTCTGGCAACAATATGCGCTCGCGCACTTCGCGCTTTGTCCTGACCGACCAAGCCATGTTCTTCGGTTCGCTCTATCAGGGCGAGAGCTATGGCAACCCTGCCAACTGTTATGTGCAGGGCGACGACAAACTGGTAGAGCTTGCGCCTTACGGATTCTATCCCGACAACTCGAGCTATACAAGTACAGTGTACTTATTCGACCGCACCAACCACAAGTTTGTAAAACTTGCCAACACCTACAGTGCCAACACCAATCTGGCAAAAATCACCGATACTAAGGAGGGTGCCTTCTGGCTTGACCAGACCGAGTATACCCCCGTGCGCGACCTCGTATACGGCGAGAACGGCAAGGGTAACAACGGAGCCTCGTATGCACTGATGAACGATGCCGACGGCAAGTACTATGTGTACATATTCCGTGCCGCCAGTGCCTATCAATTCGTGAAGATGACATCCAAGAACATCGACCTCAGCGTAGCCACCGACTTCACCAAGGCAAGCCACTATGCCTTCTACTCTAATCAGTACGTGATACTCTACTCGGTAGGTAAAGACCTCTGGGCTTACAACTACAACTCGAATAAGGCACAGAAGCTCAAGACCTTTGATGGCGAGATTACCTACATGGCGTTCGATGTCCACTCCGACGACAATCCCGACGACATCATTGTAGCCACATGGTCGGACGCAGAGAAGGGCATCGTATACAAATACGAGATGGAGGACAGCCCCAACGAACTTAAGATTAACGAGAAGGAGTATGCCACAAAGAACTATCCTTGGAAGACCAACCTGAAGGTGGTGAAGGTGGAATATCGCAACTGCTCTGACTAAACCATACAAACAAGAATCTATAACAGAATATGAACATAGCAAAACTAATGGCAAGCCTGCTCATCGGGCTTTGCACATTGCCTGCCGCAGCACAGACCGACTTCCGCCATATATCGTTCGATGAAGCGCTACAGGCAGCCAAGAAGGAGAAGAAACATGTATTCATCGACTTCTATACCGACTGGTGCGGACCATGCAAGCGAATGTCGCGCGAGGTGTTCCCACAGAAGAGTGTGGGCGACTTTATGAATGCACGTTTCGTGTGCTTGAAACTCAACGCCGAGAAGGAAGGCGTTGAGTTGGCAAAGAAATATGGAGTAAAGGCTTATCCTACATATTATGTGATAGACGCTCAAGGCAAGCAGCTCATGACTGCAAGCGGCTCGATGCCTCCCGACGATTTCATAGCCAAGATAGAGTCGGGGCTCAATCCCGACCATTCGCCTGAGCGTATGAAGCAGTTGTATGCCGAGGGCAAGCGCACCCCTGACCTTATCAACAACTATGCGCTCTACCTTATGGAGCAGCGTAAGGAGGCAGAGGGCTTCAAGGTGATTGACGACTACTTCAACAGCCTCTCCGACAAGAAGCGACTCAGCGCCGACAATGCCTTCCTCTTCACACGCTACACTCTCAATCTTGACAACGACCGTGCACGCTTCATGGTGGCAAATCACGACCGCTTCGACAAGAAGGTGCAGGAGGCTATATACACACGCATACAGAATCTGTATCACAACGCTCTCACTACCTACTTCTCGGGCTATCAGATGCGCGAGAAGAAGTACGTGGAGGCCGACTATCAGAAGCTTAAGAGCGAGATGCTTGCCATGCATCTCGACCAAAAGTATGAGTATGCGCCCATGTTCCGCCTCATCGAGAGTCGTGTAGCTGATGACGACAATACCTTCCTCAACAACTGCGACCGCGAGTATGACAATCTCAATCCTCGCGACCGCACGTTACTCATACTTAATCTCACACGCCTCATTGAGCCTAAAGACCAGGCTATGAAGCAGAAGCTCTCTACCTTCATCCGCTCGCGTCTTGCCAAGATGGACGGCAACACCATCTCGCTTGCCGGGCGTTTGCTCGACAGCATAGAGGCAAAAGACTGAATCGCGCGCTATCGGTCATGCGCCATGCGCGTGGACTGAAAGAAACAAAAGACGGCAAGAAGGATGATTGATTCCTCTTGCCGTCTTTTGTTTATAACCAAGTGTACTATGCTTATCGCCTGCTTGTCAAGGCTTGCTTGCCAGTGCTTATCGTGGATATGATGTTGGAGCCAAAGCTGCGGCTCGCGCCTGTCGTGGCCCTCGTGGCCTTCTTTGCCTCGTTGTTCTTCACGGGGCTGAGGTCTATGTAAATCATGTCCTTGTTGTTAGTGCCAATCATGTAGCCTTGGAAGCATTTGTTCTCTTCCAGCCAGAAGCCGTGCTCCTTTGCCGAGGCGTCCATGACGAAAGTGGTCTTGTTTTGCGTGAGATACTTGATGTATATGTCGCCTGTCTTTTCCTCTATGTACCAGTTGAATTTCAGAGGCGCGTTTTGCTTGTCCACGTTGCCTTTGCTGTCGAGCGTGTAGTCTATCTCCGTGCCTGTGCCCTTTATGGCGTTGCTGTTGTTTCTCACGAAAGTCATGTTGGCATAGAAGAAGCTTTGCTCCCCGGTGTCGCCGTTGGTGTATGTCATCTTGCCGTCCCATTCGCCTTGCAGCACCTCGGCCTCGTCTATCACCGAGCTTCCGCTGTTGTCGTCGCCCTGGTTGTAGTCGTTGTCGTTCCATTCCCAGTTGCTGCCGTCGTAGTCGTACCACCACGGCTCGTTGTCGCCATACCAGTACCAAGGGTCATCGTCGCAGCTCGTGAAAAGCGTAGGTGCCGCCATCATTATCGCCGCTGCCATAAGGATAAGATTCTTTTTCATAGCGTTGTCTTTTTTTATGTTTCTTTCTGTTTGCAAAGATATACAGAGTTGACGTATTCAAAGGTATGTTTTTCCTATTGCTTTTGGGAAAATCCCTAAAAATACTTAGGCTATTAATCTAATGTGGCATTTTTTTTGTAAGTTTGCAACCACAAACACTAAAACAAGACAAAAAAGGAAATAAAGAAAATGAGAACCGTTTATGAATTCTCCGTGAAAGATCGCAAAGGCAAGGACGTATCTCTACGGGAGTATGCTAATGAAGTGTTGCTTATCGTCAACACCGCCACTAAATGCGGATTCACGCCACAATATGAAGAGCTTGAGAAACTTTACGAGAAGTATCATGCCCAAGGCTTTGAGATTCTCGACTTCCCTTGCAACCAGTTTGCCCAGCAGGCCCCAGGCACGGATGATAGCATCCATGAGTTTTGCAAGCTCACCTATGGCACGGAGTTCCCACAGTTCAAGAAGATAAAGGTCAACGGCGACGATGCCGCGCCTCTCTATAAGTTCCTCAAGGAGCAGAAAGGCTTCGCCGGCTGGGACGAGACGCATCCCATCTATCCCATCCTGGAGAAGATGCTTTCGGAGGCCGACCCCGACTATAAGCAGAAAGCCGACATCAAGTGGAACTTCACCAAGTTCCTCGTCAACAGGAAAGGCCAAGTGGTGAAACGCTACGAGCCGACAGAGAAGATAGAGCATATAGTGAGCGACATTGAGGAGCTGCTGAAATAAAAACCATTCATCCCCAATCCCTACATCCTTATTTTATGGAAAGAACAAAGTGTCTTATCATAGGCAGTGGCCCGGCTGGTTACACCGCGGCCATATATGCCGGGCGAGCCAACCTCAAGCCTGTGGAATACGCGGGCTTGCAAGTGGGAGGACAGCTCACCCAGACCACTATCGTCGAGAATTTCCCCGGTTATCCTGATGGCGTCGACGCCAACCAGATGATGATGGAGCTTCGTCAGCAGGCGGAGCGTTTCGGGGCCGACGTGCGCGACGGAATAGTCACCGACGTCGACTTCTCCAAGAAGCCTTACGTCGTGACCATCGACAATGGCTCACAGGTTGAGGCCGACACCATCATCGTGGCGACGGGAGCCTCGGCCAAGTACCTCGGACTGCCCGATGAGAAGAAATACAACGGGCAGGGCGTCTCGGCCTGCGCCACGTGCGACGGCTTCTTCTATCGCAAGAAGGTGGTGGCCGTCGTGGGCGGTGGTGACACGGCTTGCGAGGAGGCCAACTATCTCGCGCAGCTGGCAAGCAAGGTCTACATGATTGTTCGCAAGCCTTATCTCCGTGCCTCCGACATCATGAAGCGCCGCGTGGAGGACAATCCGAAGATAGAGATTCTCTATGAGACCAACACCCTTGGCCTGTATGGTGAGAATGGGGTAGAGGGCGCTCATCTCGTTTGTAGGAAGGGCGAGGCCGACGAGAAGAAATACGACTTGCCTATCGATGGCTTCTTCCTTGCCATTGGTCACAAGCCCAATACCGACATCTTCCGTGGCAAGCTCGACATGGACGGCGTGGGCTATATCAAGACCGAGGGCGACACGCCACGCACGAGCGTGGAGGGGGTGTTCGCCGCTGGCGATTGCGCCGACCCCAATTACCGTCAGGCCATTGTCGCCTCCGGCAGTGGTTGCAAGGCTGCAATGGAGGCCGAACGCTATTTGGCTAAGTAAAACACAAGCCTTATATACATAACAGAAAGCCCATTGGCAGAATCAAGCTCCTATGAAGCTTGGCCTACCAATGGGCTTTTTGTTATGTTTAATTTATGGTTCAAATGGATAACCTTCTTCTTTGATAATCTCTTTGAGAACATTTACCTTTACCGAAGAAGCATCCTCTTTGTCATAAATGAGAAGAAGAACGATTTGCCCTTCCATTTCTTTTGCGATGAAATTGTAGGTAATCACTCTTGCGCCACCTGATTTGCCTTTACCTTTTGACTTAATAGCCATTCGTATTTTGCGGATGCCAGGATATAACTCGACACCTTGTAGTGGATTTTTCAAGAGTTCATCACGAAACTTTAGGATGTCTTGCTTAAAACTCGGATATTTTTTTGCAAGTCTTTTGGCCGCTACATCAAAATAGTCCGATGTCGTTATATTATAATTCACCGATCAAACTATCAAGTGGCTTAAATTTCTTTTTACCTGCAATGACCTCCTTCAACTCACGAAGCGCTCCTCTAAGTTCCATAGCAACATTTTGAGTTTCATCAGACATTGTATTGTCTGAAGCCACTGGTATAAGGCGGAAGTTGCCGTTACGCGATTTAAGTATCACGTTTTCACCAGAGTTCACCATTGATAAGTATTTACCTTGGTTGGCTCTAAAATCTCTTGCGCTAACAATAGTCATAATTGTATGTTTTTGATTATGTCGCAAAGATACACGTTATTTTTGATTTGGCAACCATTTTGGTACCATTTTTTGCGTATATACCTCTATTCCATTGATTTCAAATATGCACACATCCCTTAACTGCCGGATTTGATTGGAGTCCAGCAGTTTCATTTGTCTTGTGCCTTTATAGAAGTCGTATTTGAGTGAGATGCAACGAGTCCATTGCTGGATTTCGCCGCTTCGGGTCCAGAGGCGGATTTCGCCTGGTTCGGGGAAGTCGAGGATTTTGCGGAGAGTGGAAATGTGAATAGCTTGATTGAGCATACGGATAATTACGAGGATGATTTGTATAATTGGATAATTGTAAACAATATAATAATCTCAGAAAAACAAACATGAATGTTGCGGCATGATTCTAAAAACACTATCTTTGCAAAAGTAACCATTTAATATATTATAATATGGGATGTTTTCTTGCAATAGGACTACGTTTGACTGCAGCCATAAGGAAAAAAGACATTGACCATCGTCAGGATGGTGTGACTCTTGAGGACGTTTTGGACAGGGTGGCTAACGAATGTCACTTAGGTAGCATCTATGACATGAAGGAGGAAGATGGCTACTTTGTTTATACTGTGAAGAAAGAAATCCTTGATGAGGAGCTAATGCCATTCTTGAAGAAGTTTTATTCATTACGCTATCTGGATGACCAGGCTGATTCTTCTTATGTGTTGGAAGACCTTGAAAAATTGCCCGACACGACATCACGTCTCGCAATCTTGGAAAATAAAAGTTACCAGACCTACCAAGAGGGTGACGAGTTTTGCTATTACAGGATAAAAGGTCTTTGGGATGATGTCCGGTTGTCATGCCACAATGCCATACTTAGCATTGACGGAAAGATTATCATGGAATGTTACAACGACGTATTCAAATTCTTCCGTCGCTGCATCATAGCTCAAATGCCAGAATTCAAGTTGTCACAAGCCCTGTCGGTATGGATAGACGGATAGTAATCATTCAAGTTGTATTTTCACAGGAATTGGAACTTGGCCCCTAACGACAATCCGAACACGTCCCAAAACTCGGCGGAGCCATTGCGATAGAACCGCATGAAATAAATGTCATTGGTGCCCAACTCATAGAATAATGTGACGTTCTTGATGCGCTTGCGCTTGTTGTGCGGAATGTCAAGCCTGATGCGCTCGCCCAAGGCGATATTGGGGCGGATACGTGTGGAGAACGGATAGTAGCCGCTCTCGTATTTGGTGGGTTGCTTCACCCAGAAGTCATGCCCGAACACCGTGTTGAAATATACCGTGCATTCCAAGGGCTCAAACCACCAACCCTTGCCCATGCTCTTGCGCCAAGGTATGAAATTCTCCTTGAGGGTCAAGGTTATCTTGCTGTTGCTTGAGTCGAAGCGAGGTATGAAACCCAACATGAGATGGGTCTCCCACTGGCGGCGCTTGCCATAGTCCCAACCTATTCCCATGGAAACGAAGCCCATGTTGCCACATGTTTGTATGACTCCTTGAGTGGGTATCAACACGTCCCAATGCTTGCGATACTTCAACACGTTGCGGTCGTATCTTGAGAGCTCGGTGGTATCGGTATCTTCCGTTTCCGGCGTGACGCTCGCCGCGCTCATTGCCTGTACACCGCCCAACAGCAACACGCACGAAAGCCCTGCAATCTTAAAAATTGATGATTTCATAACGATAGCCTGTTGGTGTGATGGTAAATAGGTAATATTGATGGTTAGGGGCATTGGCAATCTCATAATACATGGTGCCATCGCCAAAGATGTCGTTCTGCTCGGTATGGTGGCCGTGCCCATATAGGCAGAACATCAACCCGGGCATCTGATGGGTATAGAAGTTGAAGACCTTTGCCACATTGTTGTTGAATTGTTCTGAATATGGCGGGGCGTGCATGCAAATCACGGTGCGGTCGAAGTCGAGCGAGTCGGCTGTGCGCTGTTCCTCCATGAAGTCGAAGTTGGGCACGGGGCGAGAATAGTCGTATTCAATGGCGTTGGTGTTGAGGCATAGGAATTTCACCCGGCCCGCGATGAAGCTGAAGTCTGGGTTGCCAAACACCACGTCGTAGGTTTGGTTGCCGGTGCCCAGACAGTCGTGGTTGCCGAGCAATACCACAAACGGTCGCTTTAGCTTTTGCAGCTTCTCGCGAGTCCACTGGAACTCTTGCGTCGCCCCGAAGTCGGTCACGTCGCCAAGATGCACCACGAAGTCGATGCTGTCGCTCTTCTCGTTTATGTCGTTCACCTCCTTTACCAAGTCGTTGAGCCACTGGTGGCTGTCGCTGATGACGGCAAAGCGTATGGTGTCCTTGCTTTTCACCGCCTCCTCTATCTTCTTGATATTCTTGGCGTTCTCGTTCTTGCTGCCATCCACGTGCACGTCGTATGGGTGCACGTCAAACACGGAGTCGCAGTTTGACAAGCTCATCAAGCACAATAACGCTAACGAAGCATGAGCCACTGCACGACAAAAGTTACCCAAGCGTGAGGATTGTGTGTCCTTTTTCTTTTTCATTGGGCAAAGATACAAACACTTTCCTGTTCTCACAAGTTAAAAACTTTGAAACAAGAACAAGTTTTCCCAAAGCGACCAATAAAAGCGAACTTTTATCCATTTTCCATGGTTCCCCGTTGGCTCACGAACGTGGACCATGTCGCCCGCGAACGTGAGCCATGTCGCCCGCGACCGTGGGCCGACGTTCCAACGTCGCTATCATGCGAGGCCCGACAGCGACGCGCAACTCTTTTGCGCGAATATTTTAACGCGTTTGAAAAGAATATTTTGCGTTTATACACATAGGTGTAAAAATTTTTAAGTAATTTTGCAACGTATTTAAGGTAAAATGAGCTTTTGCTCCTAAATAAGTATTAGTTTTTTTTAATTTTTTTCATCTTATGCAGAAAAGACTGCTATTCCTGTTCATGCTGTTGGTGAGCTTTACAACGGCAATGATGGCGCAGATCACGACTTCTGGCATGGGCGGTAAGGTAACCGCTGATGGCGAGGATGTTATCGGGGCCACAATCGAGGTCGTGCACGTGCCTTCCGGCACGAAGTATCAGGCCGTGACCAACGCGAAAGGTATGTATGCCATTAATGGTATGCGCCCTGGTGGACCCTATCGCGTGAAAGTCAGCTACATTGGATACCAATCCAAGAGCTTCGACAACGTGAGTCTCCAGCTCGGACAGACCTACAACCTTAACGTCGGGCTCAACGAGGACGCGCAGCAGCTTGGCGAGGTCGTCGTCAATGCCAAGGCAACCAAGTTTACCACAGAAAAGACTGGTGCCTCCACCAACATCGACAACCAGATGTTGCAGAGCATGCCTTCCGTGAGCCGTAGCATTACCGACTACACCCGCCTCTCTCCTTATGGCGGCAACGGAATGAGTTTCGCCGGAGCCGACGGACGTACTGCCAACTTCACCGTTGACGGTGCCGACTTCAACAACAACTTCGGTCTCAGTTCAGCTCTTCCTGGCGGCGGCAGCCCTATCTCCATTGATGCCATACAGGAGATGCAGGTCGTTATTTCTCCATTTGATGTTCGCCAGACCAACTTCGTCGGCGGTGGCGTGAACGCCATCACCAAGTCGGGTACCAACACCTTCCGTGGCACGGCCTATGTTTACCACCAGAACGAGCAGATGCGTGGCGACGCCGTGGATGGCGAGCAGATTGCCGGCGCACGCGAGAAAGACCGCACCACGACGTGGGGCATGACTCTCGGCGGCCCGATCATCAAGGACAAGCTCTTCTTCTTCGTCAACGGCGAGATGAAAAAGATTCCTACCGTGGCAAACCGCTGGCGCGGTTCAGAGGACGGAGTAGCTGATGCCAACAACTACCTCTCACGCACCACGCTTGCCGACCTTGAGAAGGTCTCCAACTACGTTAGGGACAAGTATGGATACGACACCGGTTCTTGGACGAGCTTCCCAGCCGACAAGAACAACTACAAGCTCCTCGCGCGCTTGGATTGGAACATCACCAACCAGCACCACCTCTCTTTGCGCTACAACTACACCAAGAACCAAAACTGGCTGGCGCCTAACGCCTCTTCAATGGACGGCGGCTCGCGTTCGGCTTACGCACGTACTTCGGAGATGGCAATGGCTTATGCCAACACCATGTATTCCATGGACAACAACGTCCACTCTTTCTCGTTTGACCTCAACAGCCGTTTCTCCAACGACTTGAGCAACCAGCTCCTCGTCACTTATTCTAAGCTCGACGACGTTCGTGGCACCAACTCCTCTGAGTTCCCGTTCATCGACATCCTCGATGGCAACGGTACCAACTACATCTCGCTCGGTGAGGAGCTCTTCACTTACAACAATGCCGTACACAACAATGTGTGGAACGCCAAGGATGACGTGACATGGTATCTCGGCAACCACAAACTGCTCGGCGGCGTGAGCTTCGAGCACCAGATGGCTGACAACTCTTATATGCGCAACGGTACAGGATATTACCGTTACAAGACTCTCGACGACTTCCTCAATGGACGTACTCCTGAGATTGTGGCACTTACCTATGGCTACAACGGTGAGGAGAATCCTACCGCGCGCGTACAATATAGTAAGGTGGGCCTTTATCTCCAGGACGAGTGGCAGGCTACACGCAACCTGAAGCTGACCTACGGTCTGCGTCTTGATGACCTCTTCTTCGACAATGGCGACCTGATGACCAATCAGGCCATTTATGACCTCGCCTACAACGGCCGTCACATCGACACCGGCAAGTGGCCTTCTTCGAAGGTGATTTTCTCGCCCCGCGTAGGCTTCACTTGGGACGTGATGGGCGACCAGAGCCTGAAGTTGCGTGGTGGCACGGGTCTCTTCTCAGGCCGTTTGCCTCTCGTCTTCTTCACCAATATGCCGACCAACTCGGGTATGGTGCAGTATCAGGCTGTGGTAAACTCTTCCACGACAATCGCCAAGACTGTTGAGGATCCGAAGACCCACGAGAAGAAGGTAGTGTGGGAGAAAGGCTACGAGGGCTACAGGGACAAGGGTAGCAAGTACACTGTTGATGCCAAGGGCAACTACCATGTTGACATGACCCAGTTTGATGGTGGTCTCGTAAATGAGAACGGACAGGCAAGCCGTCAGGCTCTGCTCAACAAGCTGGCAAGCCTTGGCTATCCCACTACAATCTCTCCGGATCAAGGCACTGTGCCTTCATCAATCTGTTCTGTTGACCCCAACTTCCACATGCCAGAGGTATGGAAGACCTCTCTCGCCGTGGACTACGTTGTCCCCGTGGGCTTCCCGTTGACAATCACTGCCGAGGGCATCTTCAACAAGACCGTCTACGGCACGGTGCTCAACGACTGGGCTGTGCCAGACGTGAAGGGCTTCGCACGCTTCAACGGTGCTGACAGCCGTCACATCTACCCGAGTGGTTACCTTACCGGTACTCACGCCTACGTCTTGGAGAACACCCATAAGGGTTACGGTTGGTCGTTCAACCTCTCTGCCACGGCTAAGCCATGGGAGTGGATGGATTTTTATGCCAGCTACACCCACACCGCAAGCAAGGAGCTGACTGGTATGCCGGGGTCCAACGCGGCTTCAGTGCTCAACTATATGGCTACAGTAGACGGTCCGACTGCTGTCAAGTTGCACAACTCACAGTATGTGGAGCCTGACCGCATCGTGGCTTCAATGAACCTCCACGACAAGAGCGGCAACCACTACAGCTTCATCTATGAGGCTTGGCGCGGCAACTCCAACTACAGCTTCATGACACAGAACGACATGAACGGCGACGGCTTCAACTATGATGCCATCTACGTCCCGCGCGACAACGAGGTAGGTGTGGGCACAGGAGACTTCCGTTTCAAGACCCAGGACGACATGGATCGCTTCATGGCTTTCCTGCACAACAACAGTTATCTCAAGAAGCATCAGGGCGAGTATGCTGAGGCTTACAGCTACTATTCTCCTTGGGTTCACCGTGTGGACTTCAGCTACAAGCACGACTTCAAGCTCAACGTCGGTCAGACCAAGCACACTCTGCAGCTGAGCTTTGACATGAAGAATGTGCTCAACTTCTTCAACTCAAAGTGGGGCGTGGCAAAGTATCTCAACCCTGCAATCGGTTCCGACGGTGCGCGCGTGCTGAAGTATGAGGGCGTTGACGCTGAGGGTTATGCCACATTCTCTACTCCAAAGGCTGTCGACGGCAACACCAAGAGCTGGACTTACAACCATGCCATCGGTCAGTGCTGGTATGCTGCAATCGGTTTGAAATACTACTTTAACTAATCAGAAATCATGACATTAAAACATATTTTCGCCATTGCCGTTGCAGTCGTCGCTTTTGCGAGCTGCTCCAACGACTATGAGGTGGATAACCTCAATGGCTTGACGGTAAGCTCTTCTTACGTGTCGCTACCTCTTGCCGGTGGTGCAAACAACGTCAACATCACTTCCAATGATGCCTGGGAGCTCGACACCACAGGCACGGTGGTCAAGGGCAAGAAATGGCTCGAGTTCTCTTCTCTCAGCGGTAATGCTGGCGAGAGCACGTTGACCATCAAGGCTGAGGCTACAGAGAACGGACGTTCGGCTGAGGTAAAGCTCAAGAGCGGTAATCTGGTGCAGCGCATCAACATCATCCAGGGGCTTCCCGTGGCAACTCCTGCCACATGTGCCGAGGTCTTGGCAGGACCTGATGCAAAGACTTATATGGTGACCGGTACCGTGACGAAAATTTCCAATACCAGTTACGGTAACTTCTATCTGGCGGACAATACAGGAGAAGTGTACATATATGGCACACTTGACAAGAACGGTAAAGAGAAGAACTTCGCCAGTCTCGGCATCGAGGAGGGCGACGAGGTTACCGTGTCAGGACCTAAGTCGACTTTTGGCTCAACGGTGGAGCTTAAAAATGTCACGGTGAACAAGGTCACGAAGTCGCAGGTAAAGGTCGATTCCGTTTATGTCGGCGACAAGAAGTCGAGCAACCTTCCTCTCGAAGGCGGTGAGGCTACGGCTTATGTCGCCTGCAAGGGTGGCGGTCTCACGGTGTCGATACCTGAAGAGGCTAAGTCGTGGCTGTCCATGTCGGCGTTGAAGCAGAGCGGCCAGAGTGCCCTCATCACCTTCAAGGCCACGAAGAACGACGGAGGCGCACGCTCGGCCACGGTGAGCTTCACATCTGGAAAGTCCACCGTCACGACAACAATCACGCAGGACGGTTCTATCAAGGAGGTGAACCTTGGCGAGTTCAAGGCCTCTGCCGAGGACCAGAGCCAGTATCGCATCACGGCTCTCGTGTCGAAGGTGGATGCCAAGGGCAACTTCTGGATTCAAGACTACACTGACCTCTCTGGTGAGATAGAGGCTTACAAGCCATTTGGCAACACCAAGGGCATAAAGGTTGGCGACATCGTGACTGTTGTCGGCACTCATAGCTCTTACAAGGGCGTGGCGCAGATTGGCAGCCCCGTGGTGGAGAAGGTAGAGAGCGTCAAGGCTGTCAGCCTCGGCGAGTTCGACAATCAGGCCGACGGCACATTGGTTATCATCAAGGGTAAGGTTGGCGAGGTGAAGAACGACATGTATGGCAACTTCTACCTTGAGGATAAGACTGGCAAGGTTTATGTCTATGGTCTCTTTGGCTATGGTGCTCCAAAGGGCACCACTGATCGCCAGAACTTCATGAAAGACCACGGCATCGCAGCTGGATCCACTATCACGGTCGTAGGTCCTAAGACCACCTACAAAGGCGTGAGTCAGCTTAACGGAGGTTACTTCGTGTCGGCAGAGTAAAGCAAGTAATTAAAACACAACAACTAAAAAGGGGTATGCCATGGCACACCCCTTTTTAGTTGATTGCCTAGAGCCATGCAATGCTTTTAAGTTCGCTGTCCCCTAAAACTTTTTAAACAATAAAAATTAGGGCATACACTTCTCACGAGGTATCAAGTCCTTTGGACATCTTTGTATTGTAACAATCATAACTATGGGTAAAGATAGCCTATAGTAAGGTTAAAGTTACTTGAAAAGGAAATTAGTGTAGCTTACTTTTGAAAAAAAGAAAGCCCGAAGTCCTATTCATTTATTTGGTACTATTGTTTTTTCTCTCCCAGTAAAAACGTTAATATGTTTTACATCACAGTAATAAACACCTAAATTTGCTTCTAAACAATTACTTGTTAAATCTGGTGCAATAAAAGAATCTTTTGTCTTTAGACTAACATCCCATGACCAGTAGAAGCTTTCTTGTCCTAATAAAAAATCTGCAACTTGACTTTTCTCTATTCTAGAAACTATCTGTATTCCTTTTAAAGTATAAAGTTCATCTTCCTTTAATTGTGAGGCTAATGAATCAGGAACTACTGTAATTATATCAAAATTCACTTCTTCTAATGGTATTCTATAACTTAATCCATTACTAATTAAGTAAGAACCGAATTGAGCTACATATTTATCATTAACTTTATTGATAGTTTTCAGTTCAACTGGTATTCCTTCCATCCAGTCTTTATGTGTTGAATCATCAACTGCTTTAATGAAATCATCAATAGTTTGCTTTTTGGTAATTTCATTATTCATGCAGTTTGGATGTTTCTTTACATAATCCATAACCCATTGCTCTATTGGATAAATTTTATCCACTTCTTTTGTTTTAGGGGAATTGCATGATACTAAAGCAATAAGCCCTACAAGTAATAATAATAATTTTTTCATATCTAACTTATTAAATTCTACTTAAAAACTCTATTTCACTAAGAATCTCTATATCTTGCCCTTTATCTAATAAGGCTTTGGCTTTCGCTTGCTTTTTACTCATTCCATCCTCTCCAACAACACGATAATCTTGCTGTCCAACTACTAACACTTCTGTCTTCTTAGTTACAGAATCAGAAGGAATACCACCAACATCTTTTATCTTCTGTAGCAGTTCCTTTCTAGTGCCATAGTTACAAGTTCCAGTAAAGCAAACATTCTTACCATAGAAGTAGTTACCTTCATCTGCCAATTCTGGATGCTCCTCTAGACTTTCTAACATTTCTGTTTTACTCTTCTTATTTATAGCTAAATGTGCTATGAAGGTATCAGGTGCAAATTTACCTCTATGAAAATGGTACTTTTCTTCCAGTTCCTCCAGAGTGCTACCATCCATATCTAAGCACTTCAATAACAATTTAGCGCAACCTGCTGAATCATTATCAGCTTTATGATGTCCATCAAACTCTATACCTAGATATTTCAGTACCACATCTAAAGAATAGCTATAGCAGCCTTTAACTATGTATCTAGCGATTCTCAAAGTGCAAAAGTAATCAAATGTAGGATATTCTATCTGATAGTTATTTAAAGCATCACGCAAAGCATACATATCAGATGAAGTATTGTGTGCCACTACTATCTTATCCTTTAAATATGGATATACCTCTTTCCATACATCAGGAAATTTAGGGCTATTCTCGGTGTCTTCTGGTTTGATACCGTGAATATGTATATTGAAGGCATCATAGTCGTTTCCTTCTGGTTGTACGAGCCAACTTTTAGAAGGTTGTAAGATGCCATCTACTACTTCTGTTATACCAATTTGGCAGATGCTACTTCTATCTGCATTGGCGGTTTCAAAATCTATCGCCACAAAATTATTCATATTGCTTTGAATTGTTAGTTTGTAAATATGCTTCAAAAATAACGAAAATATTGCTATGATAGAAATGATAGCCAATTATTTAAGCTTCTTTAAACTAATTGATTAGAAACACGAATAAAAACTCTTATTTTAAAACTAGCAAGTGTGGCAAGTTAATTAACACGATTTTACCAGCAACTTATCTTTCCCAGCATATTTGGATATGTCATTGCGATAGCCTGTAAGAATATTTTGGTCTTACTGGATTTGGAGTGATGGCATACCCAATCGTAGCGCTTTGCAGGGGCCGCCCCTGCAAAGCGACAAATGGCATCGATTTTATAGGATAAAATATTTTACAAATGGTCGTCTGAGAATCGATTCTTTTCAACCAAGCAGTCTCTTGGTTGTAAATGACGCGATTATGGGTGGTTTTTGCAAATGATTGATTATTAGCGGGTTATGTCTTTAGCGGTTTTTTGGCATTGCAAATTCGCTAAAATGGCGTTGCCGTTACGGTGCAATCGCGATGCGATTACGGTGTAACGGCGATGCGATTACGGTACAATCGCGATGCGATTACGGTGTAACGGCGACGCGATTGTACCGTAACGGCAAACAAAAATGGCCGAAAACCCGCCGCCGGCGTTGTCAAGAGGCAGAAGGCTACCCTTTTTCCGCTCTATTTGCACCTGTTTTCAAGTGTTAAATTTCGGCAATAATATTTTACAATTCAACGTTTACGTCATGGTGCGTGTCATGGATTAATACAAGGCCGATGCTGTGTCGCCTTCTTTCGTAAGAACCATCACTCCAAATTCCGTAAGAGCCAAAAGAAAGCCCGAAGTCCTATTTTATTGGGCTTCGGGCAGTATATTTGTGGTCTTTTGAATTTTACCGGATAGCACTATTTCTAAATGAATCCGGTGATTCACCCGTAACGTTCTTAAAGATTTTCGCGAAATGCATCGCGTCGCAAATGCCCAATTCCTCAGCAATCTCCTTTATGGTAAGAGTTGAGGTCATGAGAAGTTGTTTGGCGCGTGTGACCAATTCTTCATGTATCACCTCCAAAGGGCTTACCCCTAATGTGGCTGTTACATATCTATATAACGAGGCTTGGGAAATACCAAGCAAGTCGGCATAATCCTTTACGTGGTGTGTATCGCCCACATTCTCTTTCAATGCCCTTATAAAATTCAATGCCATTGAATAAGCATAGGACGGCTTCCTAATAGGTATAGAAGCGCTAAGATGACGTTTAATTTCTATTATAAAAAGGGTGAAAAGAGAGCCAATGCGCAACATCTTTGATATGGGAAATGTGCGGCATTCCTGCTCTTCCAACATTGCTCCTAAAATATGATTAAGCTTGTTGGCCACTTGACAATTAACGGTAACCGTTGCGGATGCGGCATTCGCAAAAAACACGTCATATTTGACCAACGCCTCCATCCTCGGACATAAGTTTTCAAGAAAACCAGTAGAAAAAGTGATATTTACAATGTCTATATCGCCATACAAATCTATGCAATGACGGAAGCCTGGCGCTATAAAAAGCAATGAGTTGTCAACAATCTCCTTGCTTTTAAAATTGATCGTATATAGTCCTTGTCCTTTCTTTACCCATACTATTTGAAAGTAATCGTGCGAATGTTCTTTTTGTTTTTTTAGTTCGTAATTATTATGGGTAGAAAGATTTTCTATTTTCCAGGTTTCGCTACCCTCCTCAGTCTGATCCATGTAAATAATACTTTTTACGTTCTTTCGCTGCAAAATTAACAAAAAAGTGTGTGAATTATACGACAATATATGAGAAAAAAAACGAGCATGATTGAATTTGACATAATATTGAACGGCTTGGTCTTTCGTGTTTTACCAAAAAACACTAATTTTGCCTCATAGCAAATACAAAGGCGTTTGCTGAACAATTATCAAATAAATCTTAACTCAAAACAAAATGGAAAAATCAACAACAAAACCAGATTTGCTGCTTACGGGGATGAGTAGCAATGCGAACTTGCTGAGCGACGATGAGCTTGGAGAAATTTTTGGTGGTTACACACATTGTCCTTCAGGCTACTGCGCTAAAGAGTACGAAAACCAAGGGCTAAAGTGCATGAAAAAATATTGCACCTCAAACTATGTGTCCTAACACATTATCCTAACTTGCCAAATGGGCTTATGCCTTATTAATGGCATAAGCCATTTTAAGTGAATACTTCTATGAAATATGTTTTTTCAAAATATAATGTATCTATAGAAAGAAATGGGGACATCTTTTCTTTTAACACATTGTCGCGAGCCTTAATAAGAGTTGCTAAAGATGATTTTAATGTAGATAACCCATTTCTTCGAGATAAGGGATTTGTCGTTAAGGATGATGAGGACCTAATGACATATAAGTATTACTATTTAAGCCGAATATTTGACAACAAGAACATAAGTTTAAGTGTTGCCACGACAATGGCATGCAATCTGAGATGCCCATATTGTTTTGAGGAAGGCAATAAATCTCCAGAATTTATGCATGATGACGTAGCTGATGCTATTGTAAAATACTTGGTTTCTAAAAAAGCGCATAACATAAACATAACATGGTTTGGCGGAGAGCCTCTAATGAATTTCAAAGAGATAGAACGTATAAGCAACTCCTTGAAGAAGAATGCCATTAAGTTTTCTGCATACATTATCACGAACGGAACTCTTTTCACAAGAGGCATGATTGAAAAATTAGACGAATATTCTATAAAATCCGTTCAAATAACTCTTGATGGGAAACAGGCGCAACATGATACAAAAAGGTTCTTTGCCAATGGTAAGGGAACTTATGCGAAAATCCTCGAAAACGTATCATTACTATTGCAATTGTCAAATGTGCATGTTTTGTTGAAAGTAAATTTAGATAAAACAAATGTAAGCTCTTATATTGAACTGCGTAATAACATTGATAATTTATATACTGACTATGTTAAAGCAGGTCGTTTGAAGATCTTGCACAATTATGTGAGAAACAGAACGGAATTTAAGGGTTGCGGCACGTGCTTGTCAGAAGAAGAATATTTTGACAAATTTTACGAACCTCAATATGCAATCAATTACTTGACAAACATAGCTGCGCCATGTCCTCTTAGAAGTTGTTCGGATTTTGCAATTGGGCCTGATGGAAGCATATATAAATGTCTGGAATTTTTAGGAAATAAAGACAAGGCCATTGGCAATATGCTCACCCACAATATTAACATAAGAAAACAGGCAAGCCATGCCCTCTCTTACGACCCGTTTAATGATGAAAAATGTTGTAATTGTGAAATTTTCCCTTTATGTGGCGGAGGTTGCCCAATAGACAGGGAAAGGGCCTCAAAGGAAAAGAAACCTAATAATTGCAGTATTATAAGGGAGCGGATTAAACAGATAATTACAGATTATCTGAACAGGACAGATATTGAATAGGGAACAAACTAAATTGTAGCTTTATGATAAATGTAAAAACTATACTTATGGGAATGGTAATGGCGCCGTTATACATTTATGCCACTGATATAAAAGGACACTTCACGTCTTCAGCATCAACATCAACGGCATCGCCATTCCAAGTGGTGATAGAAAGCTGCGACACCTTAAACCAATGGAAGGTAGAGGGCACATTCTATGAGCCTTCTTTCAATATCAGCACAGAGAACAAGGGACGCTGTACGTTCAAGATAATGCAGCAAGGCAAGGTCGTGTATAGCGACAGCCTTGTATTAGCCGACACGACCATAAGCCTTGGCGACATAAGGCCAATGAAGACAGTGGAGATAGCGGAAGTGGAGGTCAAGGCAAAGAAGATAAATATACGCCGAGACGGCAGGGACTATACGATTAGTAATATTCAAGGCACTCATCTTGGAAACGCCGGCAATCTCGTGGATATGCTGAAGTGGACTCCAGGCGTAACCGTCAGCAGGAACGAACAGGAAGAGTCGTTTAATGTCTTGGGACGTGGCGAGGCTGACGTGTATGTGAATGGGCGCAAGGTGAAGACATCGGCAGAGCTGCGCGGACAGAAATCCAACCTCGTGACAAAGATAGAGATTATAAGAGACCCTGACGTACAGTATAGTGGAAGCACGAATGCCGTGATTCGCATTACGACCCGCCGCCCCGTGCAAGACTACTTGGGGGCTTCCTTGTACAACAGAACAACCATAAACAGGAAAGTGAGCAACAGCTCGACACTTGACATAAACGGCAAGCAGGGTATAGTGTCTGGCAACATCTCCTTGGGATTCGACCATGATCGTTCCTTGTCATACATGGACAAGGAAAACACGATAACACATTCCCCAAACAACGTGTACCATGACACGTCGCATCAGACCTATAAGGATCGCAGCAATTATTACAACATCTTTACAGGACTGAATTTCAACCTGTCTAAAAAAAGCATGTTGGCCGTGCAATACTCTGGCGGACATCACAGAAGTCATCCATATTCAATGACGCGCCATTCCATATCCGACAATGGCGCAAACATTGAAAAAGATGACGAAAGCTTTTTCAGGTATTCCGATACAAAGGATAATAACTACACAGCCGGTTACACTTACACGCGTAATGCCTCGTCAGCCCTTAACATGACCGCGAGCTACACGCACAAGTCGTATGGTTATGACAAATATATGTTAGAGCATACCGTCAACGCAAAAGAGACATCAAAAACAGGTGTCGTTTCCCGTGATGTGTATGACTTCTATACCTTTGACGGCGATTACAGTTTTAAGATGAAAGGTCTTGATATAGAAACCGTTGGAGCGCATTTCGGACATATTCTCAACCGCAATCCGTATGCGACCAACGGCTTAGAGCAACTATCACGTCGCAGCGACACATGGGTTGCCGCGTATTTCAAAGGAGGAAAGACCTTCAAGAATGGCCTTTCCATCCAGTTTGGACTGCGATACGAATACGACAACAGCACGTTGAGCGGAGGAGAAAACAACTTACGAACACACTCCTCATTTTTCATTCCGGATATCCGATTGAAATATAGAAAAAACGGAAATTCCTACCAACTGAAATACGTAAGGTCGGCCTCAAATCCCCCTATATATCGATTGAATCCTGTAGTAGAATACATTGACTCCCTGCACTACAGTACAGGCAATCCCTCGCTGCGTTCCTATTATGGCAATAAAATTTCCGCGAGCTCAAACATAGGCGACTTGTCGTTTAGCACGAGTTACACATGGGGGCATAACTCCCCAATCCAAGCCAATATACTCGAAAAAGGCAATGTAATAAAGTATATGCCTATATGCTCGGATCTGTATACCAGCTACGACTTTGACGTTGACTATTCATTTGATAGCGAAGACGGGAAATTCTCATCCTCATTCTTCGCGGGGTTTGAATATGTCACCAATAAATACACAGCCAATGGCAAAGCAGAGACCAATCGCCAGACCTCATTGTTTGGCGATATGGACTTGAGCTGGTCGTTCGCCAAGAACTGGGAAATATTTGGTGAGGCATTTTATCAGTCGCCACGTATAAACGGGGGAGCCCGATACGGCTACCAGTTAGACTCAAAGATAGGCATCTCCACTCAACTATTCAAGAGACGCCTGCGCTTATCGCTCGAAGCCAAAGATTTCTTCAACAGGAGCGTCGCGCCTACGGAAACAGAGTTTACATATCTTAATGTGTATGAAAGGGTGCGCAATCGTTATGATTCACGTGGAGTGTCATTCTCGTTGAGATATAATTTCAACGGCTTTTCATCAAGATACCGCCGAGCCAGTTCTGATTTCACGACAAGTTTCCGTACAAATAGACAATAGTGGAAATGAGACAACCATCATACCAGCAATTAGACATGATGGATTGTGGAGCCGCCTGCCTACAGAGTATTTCCAAATATTACGGGAAATATTTCTCTCAGCAACGGCTCCGCCGATTGTGTCATATAACTAAAAGCGGGGTTTCCATGCTTGGAATAAGTGACGCCGCTGAAGCCATAGGAATGCGCACACTTGGGGCCAAACTCACATGGGAACAACTAAAAGATAATGCCCACCTTCCATGCATCGTGCATTGGAACCAAAGTCATTTCATTGTAGTATATGCCATAAAAAAGCGGCATGGCAAGTATGTGGTGGTTGTCTCAGACCCAGCCGAAGGAATACTGAAATATGAAGAAGAGAGATTCCTTAAATCGTGGTTGCAGATAGAAGGCCACGATGGAGAGAAACGTGGAATAGCTTTGCTGCTCAGCCCCAAGCTGGAGTTTTACAATGAGGAAGAGGACGACGAGGACAGCAACAATCTGCTATTTAAGGCCCTAAGATATCTGTCACCATACAAGCGCGCCGTTGCACACATTGTGCTGGCAATGATAGCGGCCAGTGTGATAAGTCTTCTGTTTCCCTTCCTTACACAGTCAATTGTCGATGTGGGTATTGGTACGGGTGACATAGGTTTCGTGGCACTAATACTTATTGGTCAACTGTTTCTTGTAGTGGGCCAGATGGTGAATAATGTCTGTCGAAGTTGGCTTATGCTGCACGTTACTACACGAATAAGCATATCGCTCGTGTCCGATTTTCTGAGCAAACTTATGCAGTTGCCAATAGCTTTTTTCGACTCCAAGAATATCGGTGACATTATTCAGCGCATAAAGGACAACGACCGCATAGACACATTCCTCACAGGCACACTCATCAGCACAGCACTGTCTGCCGTGACATTTGTGGTTTACGTGTTTGTAATGTCCACGTATAGTACGGCCATTCTTTTGGCTTTCTTTTTGGGCTGCATATTATATGTGGCGTGGGTCATGGCCTTCATGCGCCGTCGCCGTAAACTCGACTATATGCATTTCCAGCAGATGGCACGGAACCAAAGCACCGTGATTCAGATGATAAACGGAATGCAGGAAATCAAGCTTAACAACTGCGAACAAAACAAACGCTGGGAGTGGGAACTTATTCAAGCCAAGTTGTTTAAAATAAACACGAAAAGCCTTGCTCTTGGCAATATGCAGAACATAGGCGGAAGTCTTGTAGACCAAATTAAAAACATTGTAATAACATTCATTTCGGCAAAAGCTGTTATAGACGGGCGAATGACATTGGGCGAACTCGTGGCCCTCCAGTACATCATAGGACAGATGAATGCGCCTCTTTACCAGTTTGTGGCTTTCCTGCAATCTTCTCAGGATGCAAAGATAAGCATGGAACGTATGAATGAGATTCAGAAGATGGAGAATGAGGAAACGGGAGATGACGTCATGTCATCTGTCATACCAGAATGTGGTGATATTGAGCTGCGTAACATCAGTTTCCAGTATGATGGACCACGCTCACATAAAGTTATTGAGAATTTGTCCATAACGATTCCAGCCAACAAGGTGACGGCCATTGTCGGAGCAAGTGGTAGCGGCAAGACCACCATTCTCAAGATGCTATTACGTTTCTTTGATCCTGTAGAGGGCGACATACAGCTAGGCGGAATAAATCTCTCTTCTTACAGCGTTAGGGAATGGCGACGACATTGTGGCGTTGTCATGCAAGAAGGATTCATCTTTTCAGATACCATACTGAACAATATCGCGGTTGGTGACAATGACATAGATTATGAACGGGTAGTGAGCGCGGCTCATCTGGCCTGTATAGACACTTTTATAAACTCACTGCCCATGGGATATAACACGCAAATCGGAGCAGACGGACACGGATTGAGCAGCGGCCAGAAGCAACGTATGCTTATAGCGCGAGCCATATACAAGAACGCGAGGTATATTTTTCTTGACGAAGCCACAAACTCACTTGACGCCAATAACGAGAAATGCATAATGCAAAACCTTGATACGTTTTTCAAACACCGTACGGTTGTCGTGGTGGCACACCGATTAAGCACAGTGCGCAACGCCGACAATATTATAGTATTGTCGCATGGGAAAATCGTTGAGCAAGGCACGCACAATGATCTTGTAGCGGCAAAAGGCGTTTATTTTGAATTAGTGAGGAACCAGCTTCTGCTTGATTAAGAAGCCTTGTGATAAAGAGCGGTTATGGAAAAAGGCAAGAATATCAGGAATATCTTTGTGGACGAGAGAGACGAGATTGTCGGCAAAATACCAACAGCATGGCTTATGCGCAGCAATGCCGCTATAATAGGCATACTTGCCATGATGTTTTGCCTTGGAGTGTTTTTGCCATACAAGGACACGGTGGCGGCACAAATGGTTCTAAGCACGAGCTCTAAACACCGTGTATGCGAAACTTATATTAAGAGTTCAGACTATGGGAAAATAGAGAAAGGACAGAAAGCCCTTGTTTCACTGGACATATATCCACGCAACGAGTTCGGCACATTGTCAGGGCATATAGTGTGGAAGGATGACCATCTGTGCAATGGCAAATACAGGGTGCGACTTAATATTGACTCCTTTCGGCTCAGCTATGGACATGCAGTAAGACTTTTGCCTGAAATGACAGGTTGGGTGGAGATTGTCATAAATGAGGAACCTGCAATATGCAAGGTCTTGCCCTTCACAAAACGTTTTCTGAAAGCCAAATCAACTAACATGGAATGATTATGAATTTGAATGGCATTGAAATATTGGAATTTGCAGACAGTCTTCCAACGGGAATATGGGACGGGAAAGCAGGGCTATGCCTCTATCTTGCGGAAATTAATGCCGAGGCGGCCAGGCAATTATGGAAGAAAGTAATGCAAGATCTCCCACGACTTTACGGTAACATAGATTTTCTCCATGGGCTTACAGGCATTGTCTTTGCCGCATACAAGTTGGAGAAGAAAGGATTGGAGTTGGCTGAACTGGCCAATCTAACTGCAGAGGTTGACTCGCTTGTGTTCAGAGAAGTTGGGTATCGCAATTGCAATGACAATTTCTCGCTACTTGCATTAGCCCACCTTGTATGCTTTGAGGCTTGGCTAATATCCGAAGGCAAAGACAGTTGTGAGGAAGAAAGAAACATAAGATTGGCTCTGCTGAAAAATATTGTCAATTTGATGCTTGAAAAAGTATCAGTTTCAGAACTATACGAGCCGCCAACTTTTTCCCTTAAATATGTATTGCCAAATGTTATTTTGGCTTTAGCTTTTGCATGTAAATGTGGTGTCTACGAAAAACGAATAGAAAGGACCATGGCGGAAATGTCACGTCTTGTCATAGGACGGTTGCCATTGATGCATGCCAACCGACTGTTCATGTTGTTCGCCATAGAACAATTATATTCAGCATGCAAGTTTGACAATTACTGGAAAGAATATATGGGCATGCTTGAACAAAACATTTCCATTGAAACTGTACTTGATGAAGTTAAAGGTTCTATATATATTGCGGATGGTGTGAGCGGTGTCTTCTGGCTATTAAGAAAACTGGACAGGCACAAACAACTGACAGTGGAAATTACAGATAAGATACGGAAATTGATAGACGGCTCAAACGAGCTAAAACTTTTAGATGCGAACAACAAGTACAGGCTCTGCCACTTGGGATTATTCAATGGTTTGGCAGGTGTGGCATTGACAGAAAAAAAAATGAAAGGTTACTGACGATGAAACACGACACGAAAGACACTACAATATTGATTTTATATAGAGGCGACTCGATAGAACGTCTTGAAAATGTCATCGCCGTAACAAATTACCTTCACTCGCATTTGGACATAAACATTTGTGTGCGTGAGGCGGCTCCATTATGCAACAAGATTCTGCCAAGAATGATTGCGCCAGACATAAAATATGAGTTTGTAGAGGATGATGACCCTACATTATATAAGACATGGCATTTTAACGAAATGATAAAATGTGTCGGCACAAGATTCGTGGGAATTTGGGATGCCGATGTCATTGCCGACAGTGATGCCGTTATTGAATGCATCAATCAACTGCGTGCCGGTACAGCCCAGCTTGCGCTACCCTACAATGGGGTGTGCCTTGACACTTCGTCCATAATAAGAAATGTCTATATGAAGACCAATGACTATGGTGTGCTTAAAAGGCAAATGCAAAAGATGAGGAGGTTACAGAACCATGTGCTTACTGGTGGCGCCGTGTTAATGAATCGTGACACTTTTTCCCTGTTGGGCAATGAAAACGAGAACTATTATGGATGGGGCGATGACGACTTCGACCGTTATATTAGATTCTTAAATGGAGGCTACGACATATTCCGCAGCAATACAGTGCTGTTTCATCTTTCCCATCAGCGAGGTCAGAACAGCCGTTTTTCTTCCAAATTAAAGGAACTCTATTCAAAGGCGGAATTATCCAGAACAAAAAGAGCATTATGAAGAATGTATTCCTTAAATGTGGCATTGCAGTTATCTGCCATGCTTTGAGACGTAAAGGCATTATAGTCAAATATGACAATGTTTTTGCGGATTTAAAAGCATTGAATATTTTTAAGCGACAGGCAGAAGTGGAACTTGAATTTGAAAGAATCGGAATCCTCTGCAAAGAAATCGCAAGCAAAGAAGTTGAACTTGAATATTGCACATTGCAAATCTATCTCCAACCTAAGACCCTCGTCGTAGCAGTGAAATTGCCTTACAATTTTGATCTAAAATTGGAAGTGAAGAAAGAAGGCTGTCTAAAAGTACTTGGTTTCGAACTTAGGAACTTCTCGCTTGAAACTTTCAAAAAGGTTTTCGCGAATAATATCATATCTACGTTTATTAGAAAGATGGAAAGCAGTGACAGGATAAATATAAACGCAAGTTACACACACGACAACGCACGGCGCTTTCCGCGTATATCGTATTCGATTCAGACGACTGAAGGTTTTTCCATAACACCATCGGTTATGCATATGGATAAGAGCTACATACTAAAACTTTTGAGGCAACGCGATCACCTTGGGCAACACTACATTACCATGGCTGATTTACCTGTAAAGGTGTGGAAAACCATAATATGTACTGAAGATCCTATGTTCTTGTTGCATAATGGATTCTGTGATGTCACGTTGGCAATGGCTCTGCGGAAAGCCATCAACTCAAGGCGTCTCTCTGTTGGCTGCAGCACCATTACGCAACAACTGATAAAGAACGCCATGCTCAATTCTGAGCGCACTTTGTACAGAAAAGCAGAGGAGCTGATATTGGCTCTATTGATGGAAAATTATTATCATGTGCCAAAGATGGACATATTGGAGGCATATCTCAACATGATAGAACTGGCTCCAAATATTTATGGCATTGAGGATGGGGCAAGGTTTTATTTCGACAAGGATTGCCGTGAACTTGGCATTATCGAGGTGTTGGCACTTACATACGCCATTCCAAGGCCATTGTTTTTCCATGAGGCATTGGAAAACAAATCGGTACAGTTGGGCCAGAACATTTATTCATACATATCCACATTTTACCCCTCATTGATAAAGAAGGGGATAGTTGAAGAAGACGAAGCGAGCATGAAACAACTGGATGGAATAATGTTTGGTCACCGTTTTGGATTTCTCAAAATGTATTAACCTGAGTTCTGGATAAGAAAATGTTGTTGTTAGCTATATTCAAACATGATAGAAGGTGGGTATGGCCAGCATTTTTGTGCATTTCAGGGGGCGGTGCAAGAAAGCCTAAACATTAAGCTTTTATTCGCTTCCCTTTCGACTTGCCCGTATCTTAGAATGGATAGCCCACGGCGAAGTGGAGGCTTTGCGCGTCCTTGAACTTGCCCACGTTGTAGAAGCCGTTCTTGTATGGCACGTGGAGCCCCACGCCCCAGTCGAGGCGTATGACGAGAAAGCCCATGTCGTAGCGCAGGCCGGCGCCAGTGCCCAACGCCATTTCCTGAAGGGCGTTTTTCATCTTGAACTTTCCTCCTGTGCGATAGTCGTCTTTCATCTTCCACACGTTGCCGGCATCGAGGAAGAGCGCGCCATAGAGGTGGCCGAAGAGGCGTGGGCGGTATTCAAGGTTGGCCAGGAACTTTATGTCGCCTGTCTGGTCAAGGTAATAGACGCCTGCCGAGGCCGCGTCGTGGTAAGAGCCGGGGCCTATCGTCCTCACCGTGAAGGCGCGTATGGAGTTGGCGCCACCCACGTAGAACTGTTCGGAGTAAGGCGCGTCCTCAGAGTTGCCGTAGCTCCAAACGACACCCGCGTCGACGTGTCCCACGAGGGTGGAGTGGGGCGAGAGCCGCCACGTCTTCACCAGTTCTGTCTCAACCTTGAAGAATTGTGCGTATGGGTTGTTGAACATCTCCTTGTTCTTGTCGCCCCATTTCTTTCCCGCGGCGAGATAGCCGAGCGACAGGATGTTTCCCGACTCCGACACCGTGGTCTGCCACCACAAGGGATTCTTCAGCTCGCTGGGCGACGTGTAGGTGTAGACATACTGCATGCGCGGTATGAACTGGTTGCGCATGGTGTAATAGAGATATGGGTTGGCGTTGAGCACGGAGTCGAACTCCGCCGACGAGCGCCGCATGTAGTCGTAAGAGAAGTTGAGGGGCGAGAACTGGTGTCGGCTTTGGGCCGATGTCTGTAACTCATAGGTCCACTCACCCGACACGATATGCCGCGTGAAGAACGACGACCGCCTTACGATGTCGGACGAGAACTTCAGTTTCGTGGATAGCTGTGGAATGTATTGCGTGCGTATGGCTCGCCTTATGAGCCTCTGCCTGACTTTCGACGCCCATGGCATGATGAGGCGCGGGAAGGTGAGCGAGGCATCGATGCCATATTCATAGCTGTTGAGCTTCGCCCCCGTGTTTTCCGCCTTGTGTCCCGTTTGCCATTCATAGCTGCCCTTTAGGTTGATGTCGAGCAGCTCGCCTCCGCGGAACGCGTTGCGCTTGGTCAGACCGACGGTGACGCCCGGGCCCACGCGGTTGTTGGTCTTGCCCGTGAGATGGCCTTGTACGTAGAAGTCGTAAGGCTTGTCGAAGATGAGGTTGAGGTGCAGGTCGAGCGTGTCGGCGCGCCCAGTGGTGTCACGGGGCGCGAAGTTGAAGTCCACCATTGAGAATATGCCCGTTGCAGCCAGCTTGTTAGCGCTCTCCTGGTGGTTGAAGTATCTGTAAGTGGCTTTTGGCATGAGCCGCATGTTTTTCAGTATGGTGCTGAACTTCACAGGCGGCTTCTTGCCATTGAAGCGTATGGTGAAGTCGCGGTGGATCAGGCTGTCGTTCAGCGCGTCGTTGTAGCTCTTGTGCATGTCGATGTTCACCTTTCCGATGGTCCATTTCCTTGTTGCCATCGACGGAACGTTGCTTATCTCCTGGAATCTCAGCAGAGCCTTGCCGGGCACGCTCACGGTGTCGGCCAGATAGGAGGCGTAGGATGGCTGGTAATAGAAATAGCCATTGTTGCGGAATAGGTTGCTTATGCGCGACCGTTCGCCGTCGAGAGCCGTCACGTCGAACGGGTCGCCATTGTGTATCTTAGCCTTCGACGCGGTGCTTGCCAGCAGGCTGTCGGCCGATTCGGGGAAGCCTACGTATCGCAGGGAGTCGATGGTGAACAGTGGTCCCGTCTGCACGTCGTATCTTATCTTCGCCTTCTTGGGGTTGCCTTGTTTCAGCACCTCGTATTCCACGTTGCCGCGGAAATATCCGTGCGCTTGCAGCACGAGCTTCGCCACCTTGGCGCGCAACCCCGGGTTCACCCACGACATAAGCACAGGGTTGGAGCCAAAGCTCTTGAGCATCCATAGCGAGAAAGCGTCGTCCTTGCCGGTGAACTCGTTCCATACCCACAGGCCAATAGGGAAGGGCGAGCGTATGCCCGACCCGAATATCGCGCCGTTGGGCGCCGTGGCAAGGGCGGCGTCAATCTCCTCCTTGGTCGAGGCGAAGTGGCTGTCTTTTTTGTCGGTGACGTAGTTGATGTTTTCCACTCCCGTGAAGAGCTGGTCGTCTTCGGGTATGCTCTTTGTCGACGAGCAGGCCGAGAGAAACGCCACGATAGGCAATAGGCATGCTATATACTTGTTTTTCATCATTTGCGCTGTGTTTTGTTTTCGCTTCCGCTCTTGGTGGAGTCTGCCTTAGCGGTTTCAGCCTTGCCGAGCTTGAAGATGTCGGAAAGCGAGTTCATCTTCTTTCTCCACAAGAAGCCACCGCCGAAGCGCGACACGTTGCCCTCCAGCCAATCGTAGCTGTCGCGCACGTAGAAGAGGTTGAGATACATGTTAGACACGGGCGACACGCGGTATTCCACCGAAACGTTGTCGAAGAAGGTCTCGTTGGTCATGGCCGCGTCGGCTCCCGACGACAGTTTGCCGCCGACGCTCAGTTTCAGCCTGTTGTTCCAGAATCTGCGTGCGAACTTGAATGAGTAGTCGGTATGCAGCTGGCCCGTGCCGGTGAAGCTGTTGTCTATGCCGAAGCCGACGTCGAGGGTACGCAATGCCTTGCCCGATATTTGGTTTATCTGCGAGTTGAGGAAGGCGGAGAGCGCGGAGTTCATTGAGAAGCTCGACGTGTTGCCATCGGCGAGATACATGCCGGTGGTGAGCATCGCCACGGCCTGCTTGCCGCGTTCCTCCACCGTCATGGCCTGGAGCTGGTTGTGGATGGTCATGTCCTCTGGCGCGTCGATGGTGAACTCCAGTCCCATGTTTTGAAGCGTCTTCGACACCTTCACGCCGCACGTGAAGCTCACGACACGGCCATTGCCCGACGACGTGCCGACGGTCGACTTGGTGGTCTCCGTGGCGGTGAGCGACAGGCGCGGGTTCATTGGGTCGCCCCTGAACTCTATGTAGGAGCCTTGGTCGATGGTGAACGTCTTGAGAGGAATGACGGGAAGCTCGTATTTCATCTCGCCACTGTTGATGGTGTACCTGCCTCGCAGCGTTATGCCGTCGGAGTTGTTGTATTGCATTCGCATCTCTCCGCCGCCAATCACGTCGACATAGTTCGACTTCGAGGCGTTGAGATAACAGTCGATGTGCGCGCCCTCGTCGATGTTGAGCGACAGGTCCACGTTGAGTCCGGTGAGCGGTGGCTGGCTTATCTCGTCCTTGGTGGTGTCGCTGAAGTTGGTAAACTCCACGAGGTCTTTCAGCTGGTCGTCGGTGTTGAGCGGCGAATCCTTGAGGTTGTATTTCAGGTCCGTCGTGCCGAGCACGTCCACCTTACCCCTGACGCGCAAGTTGTCGATGAGTCCTTGCGCCGTGCCGTTGAAGTTGACAAACGCCTTGCCGTAAGCCTCGGAGCGCGCGTTCTCCTTCGAGTCGATGAGCAGGTAGTTGCTGGTGCGCATCCTCACGTTGACCATCATCCTCGACAGGTCGGCGAAGTCGATGGAGCCGGAGATGTTGAGAGGCGAGTCGTTGTGGGCGAACACCTCGAAGTTCTCCAGCACGACGTGGCTGTCCTTTATGCTCACCGGGTCGTTGGCGAACCTTACCTCCATGCCGTAAGGCTCAGAGAACAAGCAGCACGAGTCGAGAAACAGCTCGCCGTTGGCGTTGGGTTGCGCCGGCGAGCCTTTCAGCGCGAGCGTTCCCTCGGCGTAACCCTTGAAGCCGAAGAGCCCGTCGGGCACGAAGCCGTTGATGAAGTCCATTGGCATGTGCGTCATGTCGAGCGTGGCGTCGAGCACGCCTTTGCCCACCGAGAAGTAAGTGCCCTGGAGCGTGCCGAGCTCCTCGCCGTCCTTGGTGATGATACCATCCACGTAGTGGCCGCCGCCCGGCTTTGGCATGTAAGTGAACTCCGTGCCCACGTTGCCCAAGGCGCAGCTGTTATATGTCATCTTGTCCACGTTGACCGACGAGGCCATGGTCAGCTCCTCCTTCGTTTGCGTGAGGTGGATGTCGCCGTCGAGCACGCCCGTGATGTTGGGCGCGTAAGGAATGACCGCCAGTATCTTGCCTATGTCGAGCCTGTGGAGCGAAGCCGTGATGTCTTGCAATGCCTCAGGGTCGTTGTCGTCGCTGTATATCTGCAGTCCGGTTCCGTCGCTGGCCGTGAGCTTCACGTCAGCCTTTACCCGACGGTTGTCGCCAAGGAAGATATAGTTGCTGTCGTTTACCTCAAACGCCTTGTAGCCCAGTATGGGCTTGTCGTCGAAGATGCGCAGGTTGATGCCACCCGGCTTCATCTCCGCCATCAGGCTCAGGCTGACGCCCAGCTTGCCGCTGGCGTCGTATACGCGGGGCTTTATCCACGTGCCATGGCCGGTGATGGCGCCGTCGAGGAAGGCGTGGAACGGCAACTGGCTCTTCTTGCCGTTGTGCACCTCGAGGTTATAGGTCATGTCGCGTTGCGCCGACGACAGGTTCAGCCGCGCGGTGTCTATGGCCATGCTGTCCACCACTATGCCTATCGCCTCAGCGAAGCCGTTGATGCCGTGGGATGGCGACGACGTGACATCCATGTTGATGGTCTTGAAGTCGAGGCCGTAGTGGTGGAGAATCTGCGCCACGAAGTTGTCGGTGCCCGTCTGCAATGCCAGTTGCAGCTGCGGCAGTCGATGGCGCAATCGCTCTTGGTCAATGTATTTGTCCTTTATCTGCCGTTGCAGCTCTGCCATGAAAGGCGTCACGGCCTTGAGCAACTTCTCGTAGCCGCCAGAGGCATGGAGGTTGAGATGGAAGTCGTTGCAGTCGGCAATGGCGCGAGTGGTGTCGCTGTTGGTGTAGATGTCAAGCGTCACGTCGTTGGGGCGCAGGTGCCTGTTGCCGTTCCTGACGGTGATGTCGGAGAACAGTCCTTCAACCTTGTAAAACTTGTTGAGATTGGTTGCCACGTCCACTTGTCCGCACACCGACACGGTTGTCGGCTCGTCGACGACGTGTAGCCTCTGCAGGTCGATGTGCGAGAGGTCGGCGGTGAGCGTGCACGCGCAGGCCTTGTGTTTGCCGATGCGCAGGTCCGAGAGCAAGGCGTCGAGACCTATCTTGCCTTTCAGGGCCTTGTTGCGGCAATCGGCGTTTGCCGTGAGGTGGCCACCGTTGAGGCTCGCCGTGAGGTTGATGCCATCGAGATTGTATTTGCCATATCCCAAGTCTTTTATGTCAACAGCCGCGCGCAGGTTGGTGGTTGGCGCGAAGAAGTCGGTGCCGCTGCCGTGGGCCGTTATCGAGCCGGTGAAAGGATGCACTGGCTGGTGTTTCAGGAAGTGGGCTATTGGCAGTCGGCGCGCCTTGATGTCGGCGTTGTAGGCCATGCGTTTCATGTCGAGGGCCAGCGTGCCCCCGATGGAGCCGCCACCTTGCGAGGCCGAGAACTTCGTGGCTATCCGCTTGCCATCCAGCTTCACGTTGCCGCGCAAGCCGATGCCGCGCGGTATGTTGATGTTCGACGTGACGCTCTTCGGCAGCAGCGGCGTGACAAAGGATAGGTTGCTGGCCGTGGCGTTGACCGTCATGTCGGCGCGGAGGCTCGCCAAATTCGTCACGTTGGCCACGAAGCCATCAGCGTTTACCTTCATTATTCCAGGCATGGCGAGGTGCAAGCCGTTGACGTGCAGGTGGTGCAGGTTGCCGCCGGCCTTGCCGTCGACCACGATGGGCACGCGAGGCCACACGCGGCGAACGTAGCGTGGAATGTAAGGCGAGGCGAGGGTCAGCAGGTCTTGGCTGCCAAGGCTTCCGTGCATGTTGACGGAGAATGCGCCCGTGCTGTCGGCAGGCAGGTCGGTGGAAAAGGCATTCATGTCCATCTTGAAGGCCAACAATATGTCGGACGAAGGAGTTTTCAGGCGCAGGTCGGGCAGGGCGATGCCCATGCTGTCCATGTTGAAAGGCCCTTTAGCGTTGGCAACGGTTAGTCCGCATTTTTCATGAAACGCGGCGGCGAGAATGTTCAGCTTGATGGTAGGTGAGCAGAAGAGTAGCGAGTCTATTTTTAGCCGCAAGGCGTCCAAGGCGATGTGGTTGGGGTCGAAGCCTGCCTTCTCCACCGCGGATGGTTGCTTGTCATAGTTGAGCCAACCGCCCGCCCAGTCGATATGCCTCACGGAGTATAGGTTCTTGAAGAGATCCATGAAGACGCCCTGCGCCTTGCCCTTCTGCATGAGCAGCGCCACGGAGATGGTGTCGCCCGGGGTGCGAAGCGCGAAGGCGGTGTTGCGAATGTTCAGCTCGTCGAGATTCACCTTCCAGAAGTTTTGCTTGGCGGTGTCTTTCTTCGCCGTGTCGGAAAGCTCAACAAGCAGGTTGGCGTCGTTCAGTATCGCGCGGTTCACCCTCACGTGCTCTTTCGACAGGTCTATGCCATGCGCCTTGACCTTCAGTTCGCCAACCTTTCCGCTGACGCGCACGTCGCTGATGAAGTGGGTGGTGTTGAGCTGCATGTCGCGCAGCGACAGTTCGTCCACCATCACCTGCTTGTGGAGTAGCGGCAAGAGTTGCACGTTGGCCACGGCGCGCGATACTATCGCCACCGTGTCGGTCTTGCCCTTCACCGAGTCGTTTGGCTCGAAGGCGCGCACGTTGTCGAGGGCGAGGTCGAGAGGAAAGGCGAGCCTCACGTGGCCAACGCTGATGCTCATGCCCGTCTTTTCCGAGGCTATGGCCGTGGCTTTAGACACCGCCCAGTTTTGGAAAGGAGGGAAGTAAAGCAGGAGCGACAAGGCTATGACCACGACTACGGGCACCGCCACGGCAATGCCTGTGTATCTGATCGCTTTTTTGAGGTTAGGGCTTATAGTGTTCGGCTTTTTGGAATCTTCCGCCATATAACTTAAATCTTTTGTTTTATATTGCAAACTTACGCATTTTTTCCTGAATATTAGGTTGATGGTTCTTAAAAAATGAAGAGTTGTGAAGATTAGAAGATAAAAAACCGCATTGCGCTTTTCCTTTTTGAAAAAAACGGCTGACGGTGTTGCCAACAGGCAAAAGGCTACCCTTTTTCCGCTCTGAAAGCACCTGTTCCCAAGTGTTAAATTTCGGCAATAATATTATTTTACGTGTGCGCATGGTGGCAGTCATGGATTTTTGCCATATAATAACACAAAAAGAGGTCGCCGGAAACCAGCGACCTCTTTGAGTATGTGGGAAGAAGATAGTTTTTGTTTATCCGAAATTGTCGTACATGATGCTCTCAGGCTCCACGCCAAGGCTGTCGAGATAAGTAGTCACGGTCTTGATGAGCATTGGTGGGCCGCAGAGGTAGTACTCGCAATCCTCAGGCGCGTCGTGGTCTTTGAGATACGTGTCGCGCACGCAGTTGACAGCGAAGCCGGCATAGTATTTCACGCCCGCGGCGTCGGCCTTGGGGTCAGGACGGTCGAGGGAGAGATGCATGTGGAAGTTGGGGAATTCCTTCTCAAGCTCCCAGAAGTCTTCCAGGAAGAACGCCTCCGACAGGGAGCGAGCCCCATAGAAGAAGTGCATCTCACGGTCGGTGCAATGGATTTGCCGTGTCATGTACATGATTTGCGAACGCAGGGGAGCCATGCCGGCACCACCGCCAATCCAGATCATTTCGCGTTTGCTGTCAAACTTAGGATGGAAATCGCCGTAAGGGCCACTCATGCGCACCTTGTCGCCCGGCTTGAGCGAGAAGATGTAGCTTGAGCCTATGCCTGTCGGCACGTCCTGGAATCCCACCTGCGGGCGTGGCAAGAACGGCGTTGAGGCTATGCGCACCGTGAGCGTTATTATGTCGCCCTCGGCAGGATAGTTGGCCATGGAGTAGGCGCGGATGGTCGGTTCCGGGTTGTGGGCCTTGAGCGAGAGGATGTTGAACTTCTTCCAAGCGCCGATATACTCGTCGCCGATGAGCGACTTGTCGAAGTCCTTGTCGTAGTCGATGGTGTCGTAGGCAGGTATGGCAATCTGCGCGTAAGAGCCAGGGATGAAGTCCATGTGCTCGCCTGGAGGCAACGCCACCTTGAACTCTTTTATGAAGCTTGACACGTTCTTGTTTGATATGACCGTGCACTCCCATTCCTTGACATTGAGGATAGAGTCGGAAACCTTCACGCTGAGGTTGCCTTTCACCTTAGTCTGGCATCCGAGGCGCCAATGCTCCTTTATCTCCTTGCGCGAGAAGTGGCCCTTCTCTGTGTCGAGAATCTCGCCACCGCCTTCAAGGACTTGCAGACGGCACTGTCCGCAGCTGCCCTTGCCGCCGCAAGCAGACGAAAGGTGTATGCCATTGTCGTTGAGCGTGGAGAGCAGCGAACCGCCTTGCTCCACTTCCAATTTCTTGTCGCCATTGACGGTAATAGTCACCTTTCCGCTCGGGCTGAGATATTTCTTAGCGATAAGCAGCATCGCCACCAAGACAAGTATGATGACGAGAAACACTGCTATGCTTACGCCTATAAATTGTCCCATAGTATTGTTGTTTCTTTATTCTTTGTTTGTTCTATATTGTTCTTTCTTTTGCTGTTGTCAGAACTGCAGCCCACTGAAGCACATCATTGCCATAGCCATGAGGCCGACGGTTATGAAGGCTATTCCCATGCCTTGGAGAGGCTTGGGAATGTCGCTGTATTCCATCTTCTCGCGTATGGCTCCGAACATGACGATGGCGAGCGTCCAACCCAGTCCGCTGCCGATGGCATAGGCTATGCTGTCGCCAATGCTGGAGATGGCTTGCGCGTTGTCGATTGGCAGCTTGATGCGCTGCTGCATGAAGAGCGAGGCGCCCATGATGGCGCAGTTGACGGCGATAAGAGGCAGGAAAATGCCCAACGCCGCGTAGAGCGATGGCGAGAACTTCTCCACGGCCATCTCCACGAGCTGCACTATTCCGGCAATGATGGCGATGAAGAGAATGAAGCTCAGATAGCTAAGGTCGACATCTTTGACCAGACAGTCGGGGCCAAGAACGTAAACCTGCAAGAGATAGTTGATAGGCTCGGTTATCACGAGCACGAAGGTCACGGCAAGACCCAATCCGAGAGAGGTCTTGACATTCTTGCTCACTGCCAGGTATGAGCACATACCGAGGAAGTAAGCGAAAATCATGTTGTCTACGAATATAGACCTGCAGAGTAATGCTATAGCGTGTTCCATTTCTTATTTACTTCTTTTCGTCTTTAACAAAGAAAGCCCTGTTGACCCAAATGATGCATCCGATGAGGATGAGGGCGGTGCACGACATGTTCATCATGCCGTTGTTGATATACCCGAAGTCGTAAGCTCCCTGAGGGATGATTTGGAAGCCGAGGAGCGAACCCCTGCCAAAGAACTCGCGGAAAGCTCCCACGATGACAAGTATGGCCGCATAGCCGAGGCCGTTGCCTATTCCGTCGAGGAAGGAGGGCCAAGGCTTGTTCATCATGGCGAAAGCCTCCAAGCGCCCCATGAGAATACAGTTGGTAATGATAAGACCGACATACACGCTCAGCTGCACGCTGACATCGTAGGCGAAAGCTCCGAGGACCTGGTTGACGATGGTGACCAGCGCGGCCACCACGACGAGCTGCACGATGATGCGGATGCGCATCGGGATGGTCTTGCGTATGAGGGAGATGATGACGTTGGCGAATGCCGTGATCACTGTTACCGCGAGGCCCATCACGATGGCGGGCTTGAGCTGTGACGTGACGGCGAGGGCACTGCAGATGCCAAGCACCTGTACCATGATGGGGTTGTTCAGGTGCAGAGGCTCAATGAATGCCGCCTTATTCTGTTTTGAAAATAAACTCATAATTCGATAATTTTGTCGTTCCGTTGGAAAAACTTATTTGCTGTTTAGGAACTTCAGGAACTTCCCAAGTCCGTCGTGAAGCATGTTGGCTACACCGTTTGACGTCAGCGTGGCACCCGTCACGGCATCAACCTGTGTGGATGGGTCCGTCACTTCCTTGTTTACCGACAAGGCGATGTCGTTGCGGTTCCCGTCCTTGAAGAGCTTCTTGCCCTGGAATTTCTCTTGCCATTTCTGGTTGTCCTTGATTTCGGCGCCCAGTCCGGCAGTCTCGCTCTCGTGGTTGAAGTATGCGCCATAGACGGTGCTCTTGTCATCGTTTACCGACACGTATCCGCTGATACCGCCCCAAAGGCCGTTTCCAGTCATGGAGAACACGTACTTTGCCTTACCGTCAATGTCGCACACGAACATCTCGCTGCCGTTGACGGTCTTCTCCTCTTTCACCACTTCCTTGTATTTCGCTTCCGCGGCGTTGCCGTCGAGGTCGCGTATGTTGAGGCTGTAGAGAATCTGCTTCTTCTTTGCCAGGGCCTCGTTGGCAGTCTGCATGGGCTTTAACGCCTGATAGACGAAGGCAAGGAGAAATGCCACTACCACGACAATTACCGCCGAGTAGATAATGGTATATGAATTGCTGTTAGTTTTCATTTCCTTTATGCTTTTATTCAGAAACCTTGCTGCGCTTGGCTCGCTTGGAGATGTTGCATTCCACTACACAGTAGTCGATGAGCGGCGCGATCATGTTGCCAAAGAATATGGCGAGCATCATTCCCTCGGGATAGCCTTGGTTCTTCACGCGCACGATGATGGCCATCGCTCCCACTATGAATCCGTATATCCACTTGCCTGTCTCTGTCCTGGCAGATGTCACGGGGTCTGTGGCCATGAAGACGGCGCCGAAGCAGAAACCGCCGAGGATGAGTTGCTCCCACCATTCTATTGACGAGGCACCCGTGGCGTGGAAGATGGCTCCCATGACAGATCCGCCCACGAACACGCTAAGCATGGTCTTCCAGCTTGCTATGCCAGTCCAGAGCAGGATGACAGCGCCGATGGCAATGGCTATGACGGAAGTCTCGCCTATGCAGCCGGGTATGAATCCCGTCACCATGTCGCAGACAGAGGCGTCCAAAGGCGTGCCTTGAGCCACGTGTGCCAATGGCGTTGCCGTGGTGAAGGTGTCGGGGAGCGTGTTGCCCAAGCCGAAGATGCTGTGGCTTGCCACCCATACGGCGTCGCCCGTCATCTTCGAGGGATAAGAGAAGAACAGGAACATGCGCGCGCCGACGGCCACGTTGAAGATGTTCATGCCCGTGCCTCCGAAGATTTCCTTGCAGAAGATCACGGCGAAGGCGCAAGCCAACGCCAGAATCCACAGCGGTGTGGTGACAGGGATTATGAGCGGGATGATGATGCCCGATACGAGGTAGCCCTCTTGTATCTCCTCGCCTTTCCATTGCGCCCAAGCGAACTCGATGCCCAGGCCGACGATATAGCTCACGAGAATCTTTGGCAGCACGGCGAGGAAGCCAAAGCCGAAGATGCTCCAGAAAGAGGCCGTGGCAAGCTTGCCGGCGGCGAGATAGTTTTGATAGCCCACGTTGTACATGCCGAAGAGCAGGGCGGGTATCAACGCTATTACCACGAAGCTCATGATGCGCTTAGAGTCGATGGAGTCGTGGATGGAGGCACCGCTCGTTGACGTGGCGTTAGGTACGAAAAGGAACGACTCGAATCCCTCGTACACACTTCTCAGGGCATGCAGCTTGCCGCCTTCCTCAAAGTTGGGGCGTATCTTGTCGAAATATTTTTTTATTGCGTTCATTCCAAATATTGGATTAATATTGGATTGTGTGATTAATGTTGAAAGAATGTTGCCAAGGCCTTGCCGCCTGGCTTATGCGTTTTCTTTTCTCAATGTGTCGAGACCTTCACGCACGAGTTTCTGCAATGGCAGCTTTGAGCTGTCCACGAACTCGGCGAGGGCGAAATCCTCTGGAGTAACCTCGTAGATGCCGAGTTGCTCTTGCTTGTCGATGTCGCCGGCTATGATGGCCTTGATGAGATATTCGGCGTAGATGTCCATTGGCAACACCTTGTCGTATTCTCCGCTCATTATCATGTGGCGCTCACTGCCCTTTACGCGCGCGTCGAGGTCGTAGGCCTTCTTCTTTCCGAAGAGCCATGAGAAATAGCTGCGGTTTACCGAGAACTGCTTGGTGCGTGGGAGAATCCATCCCAAGGTCTCGTCGATGTCGTCGCCCTCCGGTATCACGGTCACCTCCGACGTGTGCGCGCCGAGGAATCCGTCGATGCCGTCTTTCGTACCGGTGAGAGGGTTGCCGTTGATGATGCGTGAGTGCCCGGCCTCTTCCAGCCTTCCTGCGAGGATGTCTTCGAGTGGCGTGCCTACCTTCACGTCGGTATAGGAAGGAGCTTTCACCCTGCTTCCTGCCACCGCGATGGTGCGTGTCAGGTCAACCTTCCCGGTGAGGAACAGGCGACCGATGAAGATGACAGCCGTCGGGTCCACCGTCCACACGGTCTTGTTCTTGCTCATCGGTGCCACGTGGTTTATTTGCACGTCAACGTTTCCCGCCGGGCAAGGGCCGTCAAAGACGTTCAGGTCAACGTCTTCCACGTTTGTCAGGGCTTGCGCCGTTTGCTTCGCGCCAGTGCCGAGATGCACCGTGGCTATGCGGCTTAAAGCCTTGAGGCCAGTCTTGAACGCCTCCTCATTGCCTTGAAGCTCCACCTCGAAGTCGCACGCCAAGGGCATGTCGCGCAGCGCTGACACGAAGATGCCGTCGGGTTGTGTCTGAGGGCTCGCCACCACGCCATAAGGCAGCTGGTTGATATACCCGAAGAGGCCGGCTTCCAAGAGCTTGCCTTTCACGGCCTCGCCGTCAAGGGCGGCGGCATTGGCCTTGCCATAATCATGAGCCTGCTGGGTAGTGTCAGCCTCAATTGTAACCATTAGGACCTTGCGTCGGGCCCCTCTTACCACGGCTTTCACAGTGCCGCTAACTGGAGACGCAAAGCCCAACTCAGGACATTGCTTGCTCACGAACAGTGGCTCTCCGGCGAGCACGTGGTCGCCTTCCTTTACCGACAGCTTTGGAGTGATGCCGGGGAAAGACAACGGGGAAAGGCCATAAACGGAGGATTGTGGCGTAGCCACTTTCTCTTTCACGGCTTTCCCTGCCAGGTTAATGTCTAAGCCTTTGCGCAACTTAATTACATTTGCCATAGAACAGATAAAAAGAGTTTGATGTAGTTTGTGTGCAAATTTAATACTTTTTTGGGCCAATTAATATAAATCGTCTGTCTTTTTCTTTTATAAGGATTATTTTTTCCTTAATTTTGCATGAAGTTAACTTCGGCATCACATTTCCGTTTCTATTGAAGAAGCTAAGGCGAATAATAAATTATCTCGTGTGGCTGACGGTGGGCCTTTGCCTTGCCGCCATGGTCATGGTGCGCGTTCCTGTCGTCCAATCCGCGCTGGGAACGGCAGTGGCGTCGGCCATATCCAATAAGTTCGGTACGCCAGTGTCGGTTGGCAGGGTAGACGTGGGCATCTTCAATCGCATTATCATAGACGACGTGGCAATACTCGATAAGCGTGGCAAGCGCATGCTGTGGGCGTCGCGCTTTTCCGCCAAGTTCAGTTATACCGACTTGGCGAGGGGTAAGATTACCATCACCTCGGCGCAAGTGTTCACACCGAAGCTTAACTTGTATAAAGAGAACGCGGCTGCGAAGCCCAACTTCCAATTTGTTGTCGACTCGCTCGCCTCAAAGGACACCACCCACAAGTCGCGCCTAAACCTTGCCATCAACAGTCTCATCATCCGCCACGGCAAAGTGGCCTGGAACAGATGGGACAAGCCACGGCTCAAGACTTTCGACGTCAACCATTTTGACATTTCTGAGATAAGCTCCCACATAGTCTTCGACATAGTTGACGGCGACTCCTATCACGCTTTCTTGAAGAAGTTGTCGCTACGCGAGGCTTCGGGGCTCGACATCAAGTCGCTCTCGTTCAAGGCCGAGGCCACGAAGAAGTCGGTGGCCATAGACAACTTCTCGTTGGCCATGCCTGGCACGGAGATATTGATTCCCCATGCGGAGGCAAACAAGGGCTCGCGTTCTTTTTCCCTCGTCTTGGCAACGTCACGAGTCAATCCTCACGACTTTCGCGCTTTCGTTCCCGTGCTCTCGTCAATCAACAGGCCCGTTCTGCTCAAGCTGTTGGCTCGAGGCAATGGGGCGAGAATCATGTTAAGCCAGCTCGACGTCGCCATGCCTCGCTATGCCGGATTCCATGATTTCAACAAGCCGTCCGACTTCCGTCTCTCCGCCGTGGGGTGGCTCACGACAGGCAAGCCCATGAGATGGCATGCCGACGTGAGGCAGTTCAATGCCAACGCCAATGTCGTGAAATATCTTGCCGGCAAGGTTCCGGATGCGGTGACGCGATTGGGCGACATCGCCTTCAATGGCACGGCGTCGGGCAAGGGACAGGACCTTTACGCCAAGGGAAAGCTGCGCACGAGCGCCGGAACGGCCGTGCTCGACCTCAACAAGCAAGGGACGCGAGTTGGCGGACACATCGCGACCGACGCGTTCAACCTGAGACAAGTCCTTGGCAACGAGCATTTTGGCACTCTTTCCGCTGATGTCCTTGGCAGCGGCGACATCAAGGCAAAGCATTTCGAACTCAAGGGCAACGTGAAGCGGTTCGACTACAACGCTTACGCTTATCGCAACATATCGCTCAATGCCACTTTCGCCGGAGGCATGGCCGAGGGGCGTGTGAGCATCGACGATCCCAATATCAGCCTCGCCTTGGATGGCGGCGTGAAACTCTCGGGGGGCGAGAAGGCCGTCAAGCTGAAAGGCTCTGTCAGGCACTTCTTGCCCTCGGCGTTGCGCCTGCTCAACGGTCGCCTGGCAAAGGCCACTTACAGCGGAACGGTAGACACCAACTTGCGTGGACGCGACATCAACACCATAGACGGCTACCTGCGGTTGGGCAGTTTCGTGATGCGGCAAGGCGACGAAAGCTATACCCTCGACTCGCTGAGCCTGCGTGCCGGCCATTCCCAGCATGGGCATTACCTGCTCATGCACAGCGACTTTGGTATGGCGGCGGTCTATGGCAAGTTCGACTATGCGGCCTTGCCGCAAGCGATAGAGAACGTCATCGTGAAAAAGCTGCCAGGCATCACCAATCTCGCCCCGTTCCGTTATCGACCCATAAACACGGGAGCCGTGAGCTTCGTGGCGCGCTTGACCGACAGCAACTGGGCGCGGCCTTTCCTCAACATGCCGCTCGACATTCTCGACACCGTGTCGGTGAAAGCCTCTTTCGGCAGGGACGGAAGCTCGCTCGACGCCGATGTCTCAGCTCCAGACGTGGTTTGGGGCGACCGCCACTTTAAGCGCGTCGGCGCCAAGGTGCGCACGGTGGGTGACATGCTCTCCGTGAATGGCGGATTCACCAACATGCGCGACGAGAAGGTGGGCACAGACATAGGACTGAAACTCTCGGCGGGTTTCGACCGCATCGCGGCGCAAATATCGCTCGACAACCACGCCAAGGCGCAGAGGCTTCGCGGGGCTTTGGGAGCCGACGTGGCGTTCCGCAAGACACCCGACGGCAAGACGCTCGCGCTCGTCAACTTCAATAAGTCGCGGTTCCATGTCGGCGACACGTTGTTTATGGTGCACCCTTCGACCGTGCTTTACAGCAAGAACCATCTTGAGGTCCACGACTTCGCCATAAGCAGTGGCTCGCAGCGCGTGCTCGTGTCGGGCACGGGGTCTGACAACGCCAACGACTCGCTCACCGCCCACCTGTCGAACGTCAACGTGAACTATATCCTCAACCTCGTCAACTTCCATTCCGTGGAGTTCAGTGGCGCGGCGTCGGGCACGGCGAGCGTGAAGGGGCTCTTTGCCAGCCCCGATGTCACGGCGGCCTTGCGTGTAGACCGTTTCAAGCTTATCGAGGGACGTCTCGGCACCCTTCGTGCCAACGTGGGTTGGAAACTCAGCGAGGGACAGATAAACATCAAGGGCGTCACCAACGACACCATACAAGGGGCCTCGGGGCTGATACCGTCTAATACGTTTATCGACGGTTACGTCTCCACGAAGCACCATTACATAGACCTGGGCATGAAGCTCGACAACACGCGCGCCGAGTTTCTTGGCACGCTCTGCTCCAGTTTCCTCGAAAACGTTGACCTTCGCGGCAACGGCGACCTGAGACTGTGGGGCGACCTGAGCAAGCTCAACCTCACGGGCGACATCGTTACCGATGGCATGATGACCATAAAGCCCACAGGCGTGCGCTATCAGGTCAATCGCGGGAAAGTTCATTTCATAGAGAACGAGATACAACTGCCCGGCGACACCATCATTGACGAATACGGTAACCGCGGACTTGTCACCGGGGCCATCCACCACCGGCACATCAGCCACATCACGACCGACATAGCGGCCCATGCCGACCACTTGCTCGCGTTCAACACGAATGGGGCTGACGGCAGCAACTTCTATGGCAAGGTGTTCGGCACGGGCGACATCACGTTGAGAAGTAGGCCTGGGACGCTCGACGTCAACATGAATGTCACGCCCACGAAAGGTTCTGAGGTGGTCTACGACATCACGAGCACCTCCTCGACATCCACCGACGACTTCATTAGTTGGCACGACCGTGACGCCGTGGCAGCCCGGCCAGACTCCGTGGCGATGGCCGACTCAGCCGACGCGCCCGACATTCCCACCGACATCCACCTCAACTTCCTGATAAACGTGAACCCCAACGTCACGATGCGCCTTATCACCGACAAGGCGTCGGGCGACTATATCACGCTTAACGGGAACGGCACGCTGCGCGCCACATATTTTAATAAGGGCGGACTCGACATCTTCGGCACTTACACCGTGGAAAAGGGCATCTACCGCATCACGGTGCAGAACATCATAAGAAAGGAGTTCAACTTCACGCAGGGCGGAACCATCACCTTCGGCGGCGACCCCTTCGCCGCGCTGCTCAAGCTCAAGGCCGTCTATCCAATAGCCTCCGTGAGCCTCTCCGACCTGCAGATGGGCCGCAGCTTCTCATCTAACAATGTCAAGGCCAACTGCATAATGAACATCAGCGGAACGCCGGAAGCGCCACGTGTCGCCTTCGACCTCGACTTCCCCACCATGAGCTCAGACACCAAGCAGATGATCTACAGTCTTATCAACGGCGAGGAGGAGATGAACCAGCAGGTGCTCTACCTGCTTGCCGTGGGCCGGTTTTATTCTCGCGGAAACAACAACTCCAGCACGCAGGGCATGAACCAAACGACTCTCGCCATGCAGAGCCTGCTCAGCGGAACCTTGAGCCAACAAATCAACAACGTGTTGGGAAGCGTGATGAAAAGCAACAATTGGAACTTCGGGGCCAACATCTCGACAGGCGACGAAGGCTTCAACAATGCCGAGTATGAGGGACTGTTCAGTGGCAACTTGCTCAACAACCGCCTGATTTTCAACGGGCAGTTTGGCTATCGCGACAACGCCAACGCCACCACGTCGTTTATTGGCGACTTCGACTTGCGCTATCTCATCTTCCCCAACGGCAACTTCAGCGTGCACGTCTATAATCAGACCAACGACCGCTATTTCACGCGCAACTCGCTCAACACCCAGGGCGTGGGCTTTATCTTGAAGAAAGACTTTGGCAGCCTTCGTGAGCTTTTCACTTTTGGGAGGCGCAAGCAGAAAGACGGGAAGAAGAAATGACGTGGAGGGCTTGCGCGCCGCTACAGAGTAAGTCGCGCACGCGAATCTTCATACATTGCAAACAACTTAATATATAATACATGAAACAAATCTGCATTCTCTTCGCCAGCCTGCTGATGTGCACGGCTGCCGAAGCGCAAAACTATGCCGCCAAGCTGAAGAAGGCCAAGGGCATAGAGGTGACCTACCATTCGCTTTACAAGGGCAAGGTGAACCCGGGAAGCACGGTCATGAAGGTGTTTGGCGACCAGGTGAAGCTGGAAAGCGTATGGCCAGAGAGTAAAAAAGACAAGAAAAAAGAAAAGGCGGAAACGCCAAAGCCACGACTTCCGCGCCGTGAAAGCTATATCGACTATAGCCGCCAGTGCAGTTATCGCCGTGCCATAATGCCAAACAATGAGTTGATTTACACCAACATCCCGTTCGAGTATGGCAAGGGATTCAAGGAGTTGAGGGAAGAGAAATACCTTGGGCTCAACTGCAAGGTAGTGCGCACGGTAGTGAACTCAAACACCATAGACGTGTGGTATACCAACGACTTGGCGTTCCGTGGCACTCCACAGACGTGGGCAGGCGTGCCCGACGGCCTTGTGCTGCGCGTGGTGAGAAACGGCGACTCCGTGCAGGAGGCCACTGGCATAAAGGCCGTGAAGAAGCCCACGGAGCTGTTGCCCACCGACTGGGGACATTATCTCGACGAAAGCAACTATTCATACGCTATCAACCAGAGTGGGGTGATAGTGGTGCCTGTGTTCGACCAGCAGACAATATGCTTCAACAACGCCAAGTTGCCCGACGGACAGCTTGAGGCTGGCAAGACGTATGTGGCCGCCGGTGGCACCGTGGTGTTGAAGAAAGTGCAACTGCCCGACAGCGTGAGCGACCGTCAGGTGTTCGTCGAGGCCGTGCAATATTCCGATGGTGACGCCTACGACCGCACGGGATCCATATTCATGATTCCCACAGGCAAGGCGCAATCGTTCATAGACGCCCTGCGCGACTTGAACAGCGTGCCGTCGTTCCACAGTGGCGACACCGACTATCACGGACTCACGTCGACGGCAGGATATGACGTGCCGCTGGAGCTGATGAGGTTCTTCACGGGATTTGGCGTGCGCAAATACAACCACAACAAAGTGCCTGGGCAGACATGGGTGGACTCTGTGACCTATAAGACTGAGGTGACATCGGTTGCCGAACAGCTCAAGGGCGAGGTGTGGATAGGCGCCTACATCGGCAACTGGGATGCCAAGGGCCACAAGTTGAGCCTGAAACTGAAATATTATCCTGACGGAGACCACAAGGTGCAGAAGACATTGCCCTTGTTCAACACTGTCAACTACATGGAGCAGGCTGGGCAACCTTATCCCACATTCATGCTCAACGACTCGCTGACAACGACCTTTGAGCTGAAGGACGACGTGAAAAACGCTCGCCTCTATTATCTCACAACCGGTCATGGCGGCTGGGGGGGCGGCGACGAGTTCAACCAAAAGCCCAATACCATCTACGTGGACGGACAGAAGATAATAACGTTCATCCCTTGGCGCGACGATTGCGGAACTTATCGCAACAACAACCCTTGCTCCGGCAACTTCTCCAACGGACTTAGTTCGTCTGACCTAAGTCGCTCCAACTGGTGTCCAGGCACAGTGACAAATCCTGAATATATCTATGTTGGCAACTTGAAAGCAGGCAAGCATACCGTCAACGTCAAGATACCGCAGGGCGCGCCAGAAGGCGGCAGCAACAGCTACTGGTGCCTTTCGGGAACCCTGATTTATTAATAATTGAATTTTTTCATTCATTTTTCTATGCCCAGACTGTGTGTTTCACAAAGTCTGGGCTTCCTGTTTCCCCAATTCCCAAAACGCCACGGCTGAGGCTGCCGCCACGTTGAGCGAGTCGACACCTCGCGCCATTGGTATCTTCACCACGTAGTCGGCATCGTCGATGGCTTCGGTGGGCAGGCCATCGCCTTCAGTGCCCATCACTACGGCGAGACGTGGCTCGGCCTTGAGCCTTGGGTCGTCGAGGGCGATGCTGTCGTGCCGCAACGCCATGGCCACGGTCTTGAATCCGCATTCGCGAAGGGTGGGGAGCGGGGCGTCGAGCCAGGCCCAGGGCAACTTGAACACCGTGCCCATCGACACCCTCACGGCCCTGCGGTTGAAAGGGTCGCAGCTGTCGGTGGTGAGCAGCGCGCCGTCTATGCCAAGGGCCGCGGCGGAGCGGAAGATGGCCCCGATGTTCGTGGTGTCGCACACCGCGTCAAGGACGACGACGCGGCGCGACTTCCCGCACAGCTCTTGCCACGTGGGCTGCTGTGGCCGCCGCATGGCGCAGAGCACGCCGCGCGTCAGCGTGTAGCCGGTGAGCGAGGCGAGAAGCTCGCGACTGCCGGTGTAGACCGGTATGTCACCGCAACGCTTGATGATGTCGGCGGCATCGCCTTCGATATGGCGCGCCTCGCAGAGCAGGGATATGGGCAGGAGACCCTCGTCGAGAGCCACGTTGATGACCTTCGGGCTCTCGGCTATCACCGTGCCGTCTTCGGGATGGAGGCGGTTGCGGAGCTGGTGATCGGTCAAACGGTGGTAGACGGCCACTCCAGCGGCGTCTAAACTGTGTATTTCTGTTATGGGCATGCGATGGTATTCTTTTTAGTGTTACAAAATTACAAAATTTTGGCGTTATTTAGTGAATGTATCATATAAAAAGGGTATCTTTGCATACTGATAAGACTAAATGAACCAATCATTAAAATATACGGATTTATGAAACCTACATTATTGTTATTAGCTGCTGGTATGGGTAGCCGTTATGGTGGTTTGAAACAACTTGACGGACTGGGCCCAAACGGTGAGACCATAATGGACTATAGCATCTACGATGCCATTCAAGCTGGTTTTGGAAAGATTGTCTGGGTCATTCGCAAAGATTTCGAGCAAGACTTCCGCGAGAAGATTCTCTCAAAGTATGAGGGCCATATCCCTTGCGAGATAGTTTTCCAGAGCCTCGACAAGATTCCCGAGGGATACGGCGTGCCCGACGGTCGCACGAAGCCTTGGGGCACCAACCACGCCGTGATGATGGCCAAGGATGTCATCAAGGAGCCTTTCTGCGTTATCAACTGCGACGACTTCTACAACCGCGACTGCTTCAAGGTCATCGGCAAGTTCCTCTCCGAGCTTCCAGAGGGCAGCAATGGCAAGTATGCCATGGTGGGCTTCCGCGTGGCCAACACCCTGTCCGACAATGGAAGCGTGAGCCGTGGCGTGTGCGAGAAAGACGAGAACGGTCACCTCACCTCGTGCGTGGAGCGCACAGAGATCCTCCGCAACGCAGAGGGCAAGGTGAGCTACAAGGACGACAACGGCCAGTGGGTGACTACTGCCGACAACACTCCTGTCTCGATGAACGTGTGGGGCTTCACTCCAGAGTATTTCGAGTATTCTGACAAGCTTTTCAAGGAGTTCCTCGACCTGCCTACAACAAAGGCCAATCCTAAGGCCGAATACCTTATCCCTTGGGTCGTAGACAAGCTCATCAAGGCCGGAAAGGCTACTTGCGAGGTGCTCGACACGACCTCTAAGTGGTTTGGCGTGACTTATTCAGCCGACCGTCCGGGCGTGGTGGCAAAGATACAGAAACTCGTGGACGAGGGCGTATATCCTAATAAACTCTTTTAAAAACTTAATTAACTAAAACTTATATCATAATGTCAAAAACAAACACCAACGGTCGCGCCATCGCCATCGTGGCATGTATCTTCCTCTTCGGAATGATTTCCTTCGTGACCAACCTCGCCGCTCCTATCGGCGTCATCTGGAAGAATCAGCCTATGATTGGCGGTAGCAACATGCTCGGCATGATGGGTAACTTCATGAACTTCTTCGCTTACTTGTTCATGGGTATTCCCGCCGGCAACTTGCTCACGAAGATTGGCTATAAGAAGACTGCTCTCCTTGGCATAGCCTTCGGCTTCTTCGGCGTGCTCGTGCAGTTCCTCTCCGGCTTCTCTGAGGGCATGACGGGCTTCGTCATCTACCTTGTAGGTGCTTTCATCTCCGGTTTCTCCGTCTGCATGCTCAACACCGTCGTCAACCCGATGCTCAACCAGCTTGGCGGAGGCGGCAACCGTGGCAACCAGCTCAACCTCATCGGTGGCACGTTCAACTCCCTGCTCGGCACCATGACCCCAATGCTCGTGGGCGCGCTTATCGGCACCGTGACTAAGGACACGGCCATGAGCGATGTCAACCTCGTACTCTACATGGCCATGGGCGTGTTCCTCGTGACGTTCTTCGTGTTGCTCTTCGTCCCAATCGAGAACCCGAAGCAGATGGAGGGCGACGTGAAGTTCGAGCATACGCCTTTCGTCTTCCGTCACTTCACCTTCGGCGTTATCGCCATCTTCGTGTATGTGGGCGTGGAGTGTGGCATCCCCGGCACATTGAACTTCTACATCTCCGACACTACCGACGCGGGTGCCGGCGTGGTGGGTCTCAACCCAACCGTTCAGGCAGTTGCCGTAGCAGGCTTTGCTGCTGGCACATATTGGTTCTTGATGCTTGTGGGTCGTCTCATTTCAAGCTTCATTGCCTCTAAGGTCTCAAGCCGTGCCATGATGTTGACGACAACGGGCACAGCCATTATTCTCATTCTCCTGGCCATGTTCCTTCCGAAGACCATCACTGGCTCGCTGCCAGTGTTCACCGGTTCAAGCTTCCAGGTCGTGACCTTGCCTCTTGGCGCAATCCTCTTGGTGCTTTGCGGTCTCTGCACTTCCATCATGTGGTCGTCTATCTTCAACCTCGCCACAGAGGGCCTGGGCAAGTACACCGAGAAGGCAAGCGGCATCTTCATGATGATGGTTGTCGGTGGTGGCGTGCTGCCTCTTATCCAGAACGCGGTGGCCGACGCTACGCTCAACTACATGCTTTCCTACATCGTGCCTCTGATCGCAGTGGTCTACATGTTCTGCTATGCCGCGTTCCTCTCAAAGAACGTGAACAAGGACGTTCAGGTATAAATATGACAACCACGTAACTATTTTTTGACGAAAATAAATAAGAAGAGAGCGGCTCTTTCGGGTCGCTCTCTTTTATTGTATGTGTATAGTTGTCTTTCACTCCTCAAACGTTTGTATTCCGATAGGGTAAAGTCTTCTTGCCATAGTCCAAGATATTTTGTGTTTTTGGGTATGAAAACCAACATCTACAAATAACACAAATCGTTAAATATGGTCTAATTTAATTCCGTATAATGGTGAGGCTGTTTTTCGGTTGGCGTAAGCCTCTTGTGGGCGTATGCAGTTGGGTATTATGTTTGGGAATAAAAATAAGCCGGAATACATAAACTGTGTTCCGACTTAATTTATGAGGTATTGCGTACCTACGAGAAGTTTATTATTTGTTAAGTTCCGCAGCCATCTTCTCTGCTATCTTCTGGGCCTCCTCCATGGATTTCGCCTCAGAGTATACGCGGATGATAGGCTCCGTGTTCGACTTGCGCATGTGAACCCAGCAGTCGGCGAAGTCGAGCTTCACGCCGTCGATGTCGGTCACCTTCACGTCGTCTCTGCCCTCGAACTTAGCCTTCACCTTTACCAGGAGAGCGTCAACATCGGTGCCAGGCTGAAGGTCGATGCGGTTCTTCGCCATGAAATAGTTGGGGTACGACGCGCGCAGTTCTGAAGCCTTGCAGCCTTTCTGTGCCATGGAGCTGAGGAAGAGGGCTATGCCCACCAAGGCGTCGCGACCATAGTGGCTCTCGGGATAAATCACTCCGCCGTTGCCCTCGCCGCCGATGACGGCGCCAACCTCTTTCATCTTCGTGGTGACGTTCACCTCGCCAACGGCAGAAGCGAAATACTGGCAGCCATGCTTCTCGGTCACGTCGCGTAGGGCACGAGTGGAGGAGAGGTTGCTCACGGTCGCGCCTTTCACGTGGTCGAGTATGTAGTCGGCAACGCTGACGAGAGTGTATTCCTCGCCATACATCTTGCCGTTCTCCTGTATGAAGGCCAGGCGGTCAACGTCGGGGTCAACCACTATTCCAAGGTCGTAGCCGCCATTGGCCACTTCCGTCATTATGCCACCGAGGTTTTTCTCCAATGGCTCAGGGTTGTGGGCGAAGTCGCCGTTAGGAGTGCCGTTAAGGAACTTATACTCAACGCCTAAGGCATCGAGGAGCTGAGGCAGGATGATGCCGCCCACGGAGTTGATCGAGTCTACGCAGACGTGGAAATGAGCGTTGCGGATGGCCTCCGTGTCAACGAGCTTGAGGTTGAGCACCGAGTCTATGTGGCGTTGGTTGTACGAGTTGTCCTCAGTGTATTTGCCGAGATGGTCAACGTCGGCATATTCAAAGTCTTCCTTCTCCGCGATGGCGAGCACCTCGTTGCCATTGTCCTTGGTGAGGAACTCACCTTCCTGGTTGAGTAGCTTCAGCGCGTTCCAGTGGCGAGGGTTATGGCTTGCGGTGATGATGATGCCGCCGGCAGAGTGGCTCATCCTGACGGCCAGCTCTGTCGTTGGCGTGGTGGCCAGGCCAATGTTTATCACGTCGTAGCCCATGCCCATGAGTGTTCCGCAGACCACGTTTTTCACCATCTCGCCCGAGATGCGAGCGTCGCGTCCCACCACGATGGTGTTGCTGTCCGACTGCTTGCTGCGGCGAATGAACGTGGCGTAGGCAGTGGTGAACTTTACTATGTCAAGAGGGTTGAGCGTGTCGCCCGTGTGGCCGCCAATGGTTCCGCGAATACCGGAAATAGATTTGATTAGAGTCATTTTTCTTTTGGTTTTATTTGATTCAAGGGTTATGCATATTATTAGGGGCCGGCACAAGGCCGACCCCTGTTTTTTTGAAAGTTATATTCCTCTTTGGAATGTTATGTCGTACAGGCATGGATACACGCCGGAAGTGGCATATTGCTGTCCAAGGTCGTGCGGCACGATGAGCCTTACCTTTGCCAGCTCGTCGCCGTCGTTGACATACCTGCCAATGTTGACGTAGGGCAGTACTGCAAGCCATCCGCTTGGTATGGCGGTGCTATTGTAGAAAAGGTACATCAAGCTCGTGTTCTGCTCGAAGCTCCCGGAGAACGTGCCAGAGTTGTTGGTCACGCTCATCACCTCCACATAGCGATAATAGTAAGGCGATATGGTGTTGCTTGCCTGTATGGAGTCGGTCATGAGGTTGCGCTCGGTGTAGCGGCACAGTATGCGTGCCGACTCGCCGGAGGCGATGGGCTTGCCCGAGCCCTTTCTCACGATCTGCATATAGAGACCGCTCGACTCGAAGAGCACAAACTCGTTTTTCGATACGTCGGTGGTGTAGTTCTGGTTGCGGAACTGCTCCTCCGAGATGACGTTAACCGCGGAGTCGGCGATATAGGCGCTTATGGCGCTGCGCTCGCGTTTCACTTGGTCGGCATAAGTCTCGTCGTCGCTGCACGACGTTATAGCCGTGGCCGACACAAGGAGCAGGAAGAAAAACAACAGTCCTTTGCCTTTCGACTGAATTTGTTTTATGGTCATATTCTCTTTTATGGTCAATAAAATGAGTATCTTCTTGAAATTTAAGACGTTAACTTAGCGGTTTACTTAAACGGCGGAAGGCTTGCCCCGGCCCTTGCGTAAGCCAAGAGTTGTATCTTGAATTTCAGCACAGAGTATCCGGGTATCGAACTGCTGCCCGATTCGCCATAGGCCAATGTCCATGGTATGTATACATCCCATTGGTCGCCAATGTGCATGCGTTGCAGCGCGGTGGCAAAGCCTGCCGTGAGGTCGCTTATCTTCATGTCGACAACGCCAGCCGTGGCGTCGGAGGCCCCGTTCTTGTTGGTCGTGTCGAAGACATAGCCCTGAGGGTATGAGGTGGAGGGCAGGAGCTGGCCAGTGTAGCGCACGCGCACCGAGTCGGAATAGATAGGGCATCCGGAGCCCTTGCCGGCCGTGAGCACGTTGACTATGATGTAATCTGTGTTGGGCGATTGCAGGCTGTCCTCGATGCTATAGCTCTTGAAAGCTTTCCAGAAGGCATCGCCAGCCGTTACCTTTGCCTGTGTCTCGGCGTAGAGCTTGTCCCAATAATTGACGTTGGTGTTTTTCCAGTCGGGAAATTCCTCTACCGTGTTGTCCGATTCCGAACAAGAGCCAAGCAGGAAAATGAAAGAGGAAAGGCAGAAAGCCATGAAAAACATGGCTTTCCTGCCCATTCTTGATGTTTTTTTATTCAGCATATTTAAACACTTGCTTGTTCTTGTCTTAGAAGTCCTTGATTTCCTTGGCAAGTTTCTTGAGAAGCGAGGTGATGCTCACGCGATCCTCGATGATGGCGCGCAGCTCGTTGACGTTCACCCTCTCCTGCTCCATGGTGTCGCGGTGGCGCAAGGTCACGGTGTTGTCTTCCAGGGTCTGGCCGTCCACGGTGACGCAATAAGGCGTGCCGATGGCGTCCTCGCGGCGATAACGCTTGCCGATGGAGTCCTTGGCGTCGATGTGTGTGGTGAAGTGGAACTTCAGCTCGTCTTGAATCTCTTGCGCCTTCTCTGGCAGTCCGTCCTTGTTGACCAATGGAAGCACGGCGCACTTGATAGGAGCCAATGCCTCAGGCAACGACAGCACCACGCGGGTAGAGCCGTTGTCGAGCTTCTGCTCCTGGTAGGCGTGACACATCACGGAGAGGAACATGCGGTCCACGCCGATGGATGTCTCCACGTCGTAAGGCACGTAGCTCTCGTTCTTGTCGGGGTCGAAATAGCGCATCTTCGTGCCACTGAACTTCTCGTGCTGCGAGAGGTCGTAGTTGGTGCGGCTGTGGATGCCCTCCACCTCCTTGAAGCCGAACGGCATCTTGAACTCGATGTCGGTGGCGGCGTTGGCGTAGAAGGCGAGCTTCTCGTGGTCGTGGTAGCGATAGTTGTCGTTGCCCATGCCGAGAGCCTCGTGCCATGCCAGGCGAGCCTTCTTCCAATATTCGAACCAGCGCATCTCCGTGCCAGGCTGGCAGAAGAACTGCATTTCCATCTGCTCAAACTCGCGCATGCGGAACACGAACTGGCGTGCCACTATCTCGTTGCGGAAAGCCTTGCCAATCTGGGCAATGCCGAACGGTAGCTTCTGGCGAGTGGTGCGCTGCACGTTGAGGAAGTTGACAAAGATGCCCTGGGCCGTCTCCGGACGCAGGTAAATCTTGTTGGTGGAGCTGGCGGTTGAGCCGACCTCCGTGGAGAACATGAGGTTGAACTGGCGCACGTCGGTCCAGTTCTTCGTGCCGCTGATGGGGTCCACTATTCCCTCGTCGAGGATGATCTGCTTCAGTTCCTCAAGGTTGGGACCTTGCATGGCCTCGGTATAGCGAGCGTGCAGCTCGTCGCGCTTCTTCTGGTGCTCCAGCACGCGAGGGTTGGTCTCGCGGAACTTTTGCTCGTCGAAAGCGTCGCCAAACTTCTTGGCGGCCTTCTTCACCTCCTTGTCGATCTTCTCCTCGTATTTCGCTATCTGGTCCTCAATGAGGTTGTCGGCGCGGTAGCGCTTCTTCGAGTCGCGGTTGTCGATGAGAGGGTCGTTGAAAGCGTCAACGTGGCCACTCGCCTTCCACACCGTGGGGTTCATGAAGATGGATGCGTCGATGCCCACGATATTGTTGTGGAGCAGCACCATGGAATCCCACCAATATTTCTTTATGTTGTTTTTCAGTTCCACGCCGTTTGGTCCGTAGTCGTAAACTGCCGAGAGACCTTCGGGATAAATTTCGGAACTTGGGAATACGAAGCCATATTCCTTGCAATGGCTTACAATCTTCTTGAATGCGTCTTCTGCCATGATTTTATATCTAATGAGTATACATTTTGCGCAAAGTTACTGCTTTTTTGCCTATTACCGCTCCTAAAATCGTTAATTTTGCCTTTCAGCTTGCGGATTATCAGAATAAAGCGTAAATTTGTGGTCAGGAATCAATCCTCGTGTATATAAATATAATGTATATATATAATGATGTGTAATATGGTACAATTTACGGCAAGTGGACTTTCTTTATTTTTTTGAAATCAATTAAGCATTAGGGGTGCCCGATTACAGATGACAATGTGGAGTCAAATTGCTCCATGACCCGAAAATATTCACCCAAAAGGAGTGAGTTTCACAGATTTAATTCGTATTTTTGCCATGTCTACCGTCGGATTCTCTTGTTTATATTTGCAACACTAAGATAAGTGAAATCTTCGACATGACAAAATCCCGGACAACTTTTTGTTGCTCAGGAACTTAAAAAGTTTAATTTATAATAGTGTTGCGCAATTAAGGTAGAATTATAACGATGAAAGAAAGTAGACTAATTACAAGAGGTACTGTCTTCGCGGTATCGTTGGCGTTTTTTAGCGCCAGCGGTTTCGCTCAGGCTTCTTCCGACAAGCTGCTTGGCACATTGAAGGCTGAGTTGGCGCACAACTATGCCCAGCTGCAGAAGCAGCAGGTGAAGCCCTACTTCATGAGCTATCGTGCCGACGACGTTTATAAGCACGTGATAAGCAGCAGCTTTGGAAAAACGTCTTCCGACAGCGAGAGCCGTAGGCGCTACGTCACGCCGCAGATTCGTTTGGGCGAAAAGTCGTTCGACAATTTCAAGTACAATTCGCAGTGCATGCCAAGTCGTGACGGAAGGTCTGCCTCCACGGTGACCATACCTTACGACGACAACGCTACTGACGGCATCTCCACAAACCTGTGGGAAGCGACGCTTTCGCGCTACAACTATTCGCTTGCCGCATATCAACAGGCGAAGAGCAAGGCATCCACAAGTACTGCGGAAGAAGACAAGGCTCCTTGTTTCGCTGACGCGCCCGTGGAGAAATATTATGAGAACCCTTATGACCTTGATAAGTTAAAGCTCAACGACAAGGCATGGCAGGAGCGTCTCAACGCCATTTCAGCCGTGTTCAAGGCAGACGCGAGCCTCACCAATGGCTCTGTGTCTCTCGACTATGAGGTGTCGCGCTCGTATGTTGTCAACACCGATGGCACGGAGGTAGCCCAGAACCGTCGCTCCGCAAGGATCATGCTGATGGTGCAGGCCATTGCCGACGACGGCATGCAGCTGCCGTTGATGCAAGATTACTTCGCTTTCAATCCAGACTCGTTGCCATCGCAGGATGTCCTGGTTGCCTCGGCTAAGGACTTGCTCACGCGTGTGGAAGCACTTCGCAAGGCTCCCGTGGCCAATCCTTACACAGGCCCGGCCATATTGTCAGGCCCGGCCAGTGGCGTGTTCTTCCACGAGATTTTCGGTCACAGGCTTGAGGGTCATCGCTTGAAAGAGGGTGGAGAGACGTTCAAGAACATGGTGGGCAAGTCGGTATTGCCGACTTCCTTCCAGGTGTTCTGCGACCCCACCATGAACCATTACGCTGGCACCGACATGAATGGTTACTACCTTTATGACAGTGAGGGTGTTAAGGCTCGCCGTGTTGACAATGTCGTTAATGGCGTATTGCGCTCATTCCTTGTCAACAGGGTGCCGCTCGACGGTTTCCCTGTCAGCAACGGTCATGGACGCGCTTCTTTTGGCAACGACCCGGTGAGCCGCCAGTCTAACCTCGTGGTAGAGACCAAGAGCCCATACACTGAGGAGCAACTTCGCCAAATGCTTCGCCGTGAGGCAAAGAAGCAGGGCAAGGAGTATGGTTACTATTTCCGCACCGTGACGAGCGGTTACACCATGACGGGTGAGGGTGGAAGCATCAACTCGTTCAATGTCACTCCTGTGGAGGTGTATCGTGTCTTCGTGGACGGTCGCAAAGATGAGCTCGTGCGTGGCGTGAGCCTTATCGGCACACCACTTTCGATGTTCTCTCACATTCAGGCTGGTGGCAACCAGCCAAGTACTTTCACAGGCTTTTGCGGAGCGGAGTCGGGCTGGGTGCCAGTCACGGCCTCATCGCCCGCCATCTTCGTCAGCCAGATAGAGACGCAGCGTGCGAAGAAAGGCCTTAACATTCCGCCAGCGCTCCCGGCTCCGGCTTTCACGGAGAAGAACGACAACGTGGACAACGTCATCTTCTCTGCCATGAAAGACGAGATGAAGCGCACGGTCGACAGCTTGCGTGTGGAAGGCGCTCCCGCTCCTTTCTGGACTGGATATATCACTAACCGCTATCGCTCGTTCAGCGTCACGGGTGAGTTGGGTGGAATCTCTGATGCCATCATCACGCCTTGGATGACGAATACCATGACCCACGTGCTGCTTGGCGACTATCGTCATAACAGCGACGTGCCAATGCAACCGTTGATTATTGGCGGAACGTCAGACAATGAGCTCTCTTACAATGGACTGCGCCGCTCCTTCTGGCAGTCTTCGTTCATGGCCTACGTGAACAGCGTCAACATGATGGCGCGGAAGCAAAACTATCTGAGCCAGAACCCATTGCCATCTGCCTTGGAGAAGATTCCAGACATGCAGCGTTCTGCTCCCGGTACTTATGTCTTTGACAGCAAGGATCGTGACAGCGAGATAGACATGGCGAAACTGCAACAGTATGCCAAGACCCTCTCTGCCATATTCGAGGATTACAAGTACTTGACTGGAACGTCGGTAAAGATTTCCGGCGACCAGCTTGACTCTTATCGCAGCACGTCGGAGGACGTGAACATCAAGCAGCCACACGACATGATTACCGTTAAGGTGAGCGCACGGTTCATGGACGAAGACCGCGTGAGGCTTGCCGACGACATGGTTTTGCAGTATAAGCATTTCTCAGAGTTGCCACCTCTCGACACTCTCGTGGCCAAGGTTCGCCGCTTTGCCGACGCTTGCATGGCTATGCGCAACGCCCCTGCATTGAAAGAGGACTATAAAGGCCCTGTGATGTATGAGGATGACGCGGCGCGTCAGGTGTTCACGGAGAATTATCTCATGCCAGACAAATTCTACGCCCAACCCTCTTTCGCTGAAAATCCCAAGTCGCTTGGCTTGAAGATAGGAAAGAAAATTATGGATGAGCGCTTGACGATAACCAACGAGACAGCGCGCACAGACTGGAACGGCACGCCTCTTTACGGCAACTATACTGTCGACGCTGACGGCTTCAAGCCACAGCCTACAATGACAATTGTGGACAAGGGCGTGTTCAAGATGATGCTCAACCGTGTCACTCCTGCCCAGTATGCGTTGAAGAGCACTGGCTCGGCTCGATGGTATAATGATCCCGCACAGGCTATTCCTGGTGTCGGCATAGGCACATTGACCGTTTCTGCCACTGGTACCACCGATGCCGCAAAGATGAAGAAGACATTGGTGAAGTTGGCAAAGAAGGCCAAGGTGGATTGCGCATACGTCATAAGCAAACCCGCGGATTACGCGTCGTTACGCTTGTACAGGGTTGACCTGAAGACGGGTGAGCGCACTTTGGTTAAGACCAATCTCATCACGCTGCCCACACAAGACCAGATGAAGCACCTTGAGGCTATCTCAAGTTCTTCTCAGGTAGTCAACTGTGTAAGGCCTTATACCTATTCGGTGGTTACCCCAAGCAGTGTCATCATTGGCGACATGGAGCTGTCGGTGCCGACGATGAAGGGCTCGCGCAAGCCTGAGCTTGTGTATCCGTTGCAGCGATAAAGCAAGGCTTTTCTATTTTTACATCAGTTTAGTATAAATTCTCTCTCTTAGGCTTGTCTTCCGCGTGAGCGAAGGACAAGCCTTTTTCGGTTTTATGCCGGTGCCTAACCATCCCTACCCGCACCCTGCACGTCCGTCGTTGCGCGGTAATTCAGTAAGCCAAGTCTATATACGCTGGGTAGACGCGGCACGGGTCGAAATATTCAGCGCAACTGCTGACCATGCTTTGCAGGCTCGCCTTCACCTTGCCTCTGAAAACCTTCTTGCCGTTTATCGTGATTTCGACAGGCTTGCTCAAGTCTACCAACTGCTCGCAGAGATACAGTCTCACCTTGCCGCCCGTGGCTTCTGAGTAGTCGCGATGGAACTTCATCTCGATGCCCCATTGCGGGTCTTTCTGCACGGTGGTGTACTTCACGTCGCTTATCCGCAGGTCAACGTGGTTGCCGTTGATGTTCATCTCGTAGTTGGTGCGGTTGTCGGATGGGCGCGCCAACACTTGCAGGTTGTAGAAGCCGGAGCGATGGCGACCGTCCATGTCGAAGTCTTCCCACAACACTGTCTTTGGGTAAGGGTTGCGGCAGAACTGCTTCAGCCATGGGGTAGTGGGGCGATAGTCTATGTGGTGCTGCTTGCCAGGCACGAGGTTAATGCGATGGCGGAAGAGAGGCTGCTTGTCGGCCGATAGGGGATGCGCCAGCTGCAAGGAGTCGAACATGGCCTGCGTGTACGATGTGAGCACGTTGCGGTAGAAGCCCATGTCGTCGGCGCCTGTCAAGAATGAGAAGCCCATGTTGGCGCAGTTGTCTGCCGGCGCGTTTTTCAGTGGCTCGCCACCAGCCATTGGTCCCGCCGCCGCCCAGTAGTCGGCATAGAACGAGGCGAGGCGCTGGCTTCCATATCCGCCTTCCGACACGCCCAATACATACAGGCGGTTGGCGTCTGCCACGCCGTAGGCCAGGGCCTGGCGGAAGAGCTTCTCCCAGGCATATTGCTTCGACAGCTGCCACCAGCGGTAGTAGCCGCCCTCGTTGGGTATCTGCGGGACGAAGTAGAGACTTGGCGCGTCGTCGAATATCTGAGCCCATTGCCATGTCACTTCCCATTCTTGCGCCTTGGGGCCAGAGCCATGCAAGTAAACGAACAGGGGCGCGGGCGACTGTGCGTCTTTCTTGCTTCCGAAATAGAAAGGCATTGTGGCGTTTGGCTCCAATGCGGCCGGCAGGTGCCATGCGCCGTGCTCTTTGGCTTTCAAGGCGTGTGGCGCTATTAGCTTGTCTTCCTTGAAGTCGTGGTTGGCCTCACGCCAAGCCGTCCAAACCATTTCCCGGTAGTCGGCTATCTGCTTGTTTTTGATGTCTTGTCGCAGTTCGGTGTCGGTGGAAAAGCCTTTCCTGAAATCGTCGGCACCCTTCGTTGCCGCCACTTCCTGTTGGGCGAGCTTTTGAAGGAACACCTCCTTTACCTTTGCTTGTAAGTCTTTAGGCTGTGCCGTCATTGGCGTGGCTAAAGTCGGGGAGACCGCGATAATAGCCAGTCTAAGCATCCATGTTCTCATTTGTCTGTTGTTGTTTGTTTGTTGATATATGCGCTTTATTCTTATAAATCGCCATGTTGCTTTTGGGAGAGAGCGAAAGTATAGAGTTGAAAGCGGATGCAAAATTAAGAATAAACTCCGAGTAACTCTCTCTTTCTGTATGGAAAATTCTAATCACACGACCATGGTTCCTATTCGCTTTGAAAAACGGCAATGCTTATCTTGTAAGAGGCGGGATAAATGATATGTTAGCGACAAAGGGCTCTCGCGATCCATTTGGGTCGGCGCACCATTTATTATGGGTAATAATATTTTACAAATGGTCGTCTGAGAATCGATTTTTTTCAACCGACCTGTCTCTTGGTCGCAAATGACGCGATTATGGGCTATTTTGATAATATATTGAATATCAGCATATTATGATTTCTGTGGTTTTCGATAGCCATTTTTATGCTAAAATCGCGTTGCCGTTACGGTGCAATCGCGTTGCCGTTACGGTGTAATCGCGTCGCCATTACGGTGTAACGGCACTGCGATTACACCGTAACGGCAACAGTCAATGGCAAAAAACCGCCCGAAGCAGTTGCCAAGAGGCAGAAGGCTACCCTTTTTCCGCTCTATTTGCCCCTGTTGTCAAGTGTTAAATTTTGGCAATAATATTTTACAATTCAATGTCGAAGCATGGTGTCAAATTGCCTTAGTTGGAATCAACAAGGTTTTGCATGTGTTTGCGTAGATTTTTTGTCGTTTGTGTTCCGTTTCCCGCTGATTTGTTATCATGATGCTTTTCTGTGGCGATTATTCCCGTGGACATGTCGCCCGGTCATGGCCATGCCTTGCAATGGCGTTTTTCGTGAATTTTGTTTCCGTTGTTTACTGTTTTTGATGGATAAATTATTAACTTTGCAAGAAATCATACGACTACATGGACGACGATAAGACAAGAAACAACGATACCAACCAAGACGACGGGCTTGCCGAGGATCAACATTCCGACTATCAGCCTGCTGATCGCTTCGACGCCAGTGCCGTGCATCACCTCTCTGGCATGTACAAGAACTGGTTTCTCGATTACGCCTCATACGTAATCCTGGAGCGTGCCGTGCCTCATATCGAGGACGGCCTGAAACCCGTGCAGCGCCGCATACTTCACACCATGAAGCGCATGGACGATGGCAGATACAACAAGGTGGCCAACGTGGTGGGCGAGACCATGAAGTTTCACCCTCACGGCGACGCGTCTATAGGCGACGCCTTGGTGCAGCTCGGACAGAAAGACCTGCTCGTGGACACCCAGGGCAACTGGGGAAACATCCTCACCGGCGACCGCGCCGCCGCGCCGCGATACATTGAGGCGCGCCTGTCGAAGTTTGCCTTGGAGACGGTGTTCAACCCCAAGACCACGGAGTGGCAGCTCTCTTACGACGGGCGCAACAAGGAACCGGTGACCCTGCCCGTGAAGTTCCCGTTGCTCTTGGCGCAAGGTGCCGAGGGCATTGCCGTGGGCTTGTCTTCCAAGGTGCTGCCCCACAACTTCAACGAGCTTTGCGATGCCGCCATCAGCTACCTGCGCGGAGAGGAGTTCCACCTTTACCCCGACTTCCCCACGGGTGGAGCCATCGACGTGTCGCGCTACAACGACGGGCAGCGCGGTGGCGTGGTGCGCGTCAGGGCCAAGATAGAGAAGCGCGACTCCAAGACGCTTGTCATCAGCGAGGTGCCTTACTCCAAGACGGCCGCGTCGCTGCAAGACTCCATAACCAAGGCCATCGAGAAGGGAAAGATAAAGGCCAGGAAGGTCATCGACATGACGGCGCGCCACGTGGAGATACAGGTGATACTGGCTCCTGGCGTGTCGCCCGACAAGACCATCGACGCCCTCTACGCCTTTACCGACTGCGAGATAAACATCTCGCCCAACTGCTGCGTCATCGAGGACGACAAGCCGCAGTTCCTTACGGTGTCGCAGGTGCTGCGCCACTCCACCGACCGCACCATGGGCCTTCTGCGCCAAGAGCTGCTGATACGCAAGGGAGAGCTTGAGGAGCAACTCTTCTTCGCCAGCCTGGAGCGCATCTTCATAGAGGAGCGCATGTACAAGGAAAAAGCCTTCGAGCAAGCCGCCGACCAAAAGGCGGTGTTGCTGTTCCTCGACAAGAAGTTCACGCCGTGGAAGCCGAAGCTGCTGCGCGAGATACGCGAAGACGACTATTTGCGACTGCTCGAGATAAAGATGCAGCGCATACTGAAATACAACAAGGACAAGGCCGACAAGCTCATGGCGAAAATCAACGCCGAGCTGAAAGGCATAGAGCACGACCTCGCACACATGACCGACGTCACGGTGGCGTGGTTCAAGCACCTGAAAGACACCTACGGCAAAGATCATCCGCGCCTCACCGAGGTGCGCTCGTTCGACACCATTGAGGTGACAAAGGTGGTGGACGCCAACGAGAAACTGTATATCAACAGGCAGGACGGATTCATAGGCACGGGACTGAAGAAAGACGAGTTCGTGTGCAACTGTTCCGACATCGACGACATAATCATCTTCTTCAAGGACGGAAAGTACAAGGTCATAAGGGTGGCCGACAAGATTTTCGTGGGCAAGAACGTGTTGTGGGCGCAGGTGTTCAAGAGAAACGACTCGCGCACCATCTACAACGTGGTGTACCGCGACGGCAAGAAAGGCCCTTACTACATCAAGAGGTTCAACGTCACGTCGGTCATCCGTGATCGCGAGTACGACCTCACGTTGGGCAAGCCGGGGTCGCGCGTGTGCTATTTCACCGCCAACCCCAACGGCGAGGCCGAGATAATAAAGGTGACGCTTGAGCCAGACCTGGTGAACACGCGGCAGGCGCTGTTCATAGAAAAAGACTTCTCCGACGTGCTCATCAAGGCGAGAACGGTGAGGGGCAACATCCTGACGAAGCGCCAGGTGAAGCGCATAACGCTGAAGAGCCACGGACACTCCACGCTCGGAGGCCGAAAGGTGTGGTTCGACAACGACGTGAGGCGACTCAACTACGACGCCCACGGCAAGTATCTCGGCGAGTTCAACGACGACGACGCCGTGCTGGTGATGCTCAGTGGCGGCAACTATTACATCACCGACTTCGACCTCAACAACCATTTCGAGGACAACATATCGCTCATAGAGAAATACGACCCTCACAAGGTGTGGACCGCCCTCCTATTGGATGCCGACAACAACGGTTACCTCTATCTAAAGCGTTTCCAGCTCGACGCGAGGAAGATGACGCAAAACTATGTGGGCGACAACAGCGAGACCCGCTTGCTGCTCCTCACGGACACTCCATATCCAAACATCCGCGTGACGTTTGGCGGAGCCGACGGCGTGAGGGCCCCGATGGACATAGACGCCGAGAGCTTTGTGGGCGTCAAGGGCTTTAAGGCCAAGGGCAAGCGCGTGTGCACTTGGCAAGTGGAGAAAGTGGAGGAACTGGAACCGCTTCGGCAACCCGAGCCGCAAGGCGACGGCGACGCCAAGGCGTCAGCTGCCGACGACGAGAACCTTGACCCCGACGCGGGCAAGTCGCGCCAGCAGATAATAGACGAGATAACGGGCCAGCTGAACCTCTTCGACGACAAAGGCAAATAAACAAGACACATGCTGATGGCAAACGGCACGATAAGACCCAAGGCTCGCGTGGGCGGCCACATCGCTCTCGCCTTGCTATTGCTCATGGCGTGCGCGAGCGCCAAGGCACAAAAAGAGAAGGCCAGCTTGATAAGCGTTGGCCATGTCGACATCCTCGACACATATCTCTCGCAGGAAAAAGCCACGGGCTTGGAGCTGCGCTATAACAAGGAGATGCTCAACCGCAAGCTTGTGGCGTGTGGCGACACCGCCAGCACGCGGCTGCGCAAGTGGTCCACGTTCGTGTCGCAAGAGGCCCTGGTGGCGAAGGCCGGCACGCGTGGCAACTCCAACTCCTTCTTGGGCGCCATGTACAACTTGCGCCTGGGTTGGCATTACAACGTGGACCGCTCCCGGCTGAACGTGCGGTTCGGACTTCTTGGCGACTTCACCTTGGGAGGCATCTACAACACGCGCAACAGCAACAATCCCGCGCAGCTGAAACTCGCGTTGAGCGTTGCCCCGTCGGTCATGGCCATATGGCGCTTCAGCGTCAAGGGCAAGCCCCTTGCCCTTCGCTATGAGGCTTCCGCGCCAGTGGCGGGCTTGGCCTTCTCGCCAAACTACGGGCAAAGCTACTACGAGATTTTCACGCGTGGCAACTACGACCACAACGTGGTGTTCACCTCGCCGGCCTCGGGCCTCCAGATTCAGCAACAGTTCTTGCTCGACTTCCGGCTCTGGCGCACCACATTCACCGTGGGTTATCTCAACGACATAAGGCAGTTGAGCGCCAACAGCTTGAAGTATCATCAATACACCCACGCGGTGACAATAGGATGGAGGTATTGACCCATGAGAAAAGCGATTAGCCTTTTTATACTCTTGCTCCTGCCTTTCATGTTCGCGGCATGCGTGTCGGAGGATGAGTACGACGACTCCCCACAAGGCAACTTCGAGGCCCTGTGGCGCATCATGGACGAGCATTATTGTTTCTTCAAGGAGAAAGGCGTGGATTGGGACTCCATCCACGCCGTTTACCAACCGCGGTTCAACTATGGCATGAGCGAGGGCCAACAACTGGAAGTGCTTGGCAACATGCTCGCCGAGTTGCGCGACGGGCACGTGAACCTCTTCGCGTCTTTCGATTACAGTCGTTATTGGGGGTTCCACGAGAACTATCCCAAGAACTACAGCGACTCGCTCGTGCGTGCCTATCTTGGCACCGACTATCGCATATCCAACGGCATGCGCTACCGAGTTCTCGACGACAACACGGGCTATCTGCGCGTGTCCACCTTTGAAAACACCTTTGGCTCGGGCAATCTCGACGACATGCTGCTTTATTTCCAGCCTTGCCTTGGCTTGATAATAGACCTTCGCGACAACGGCGGCGGAATGCTGACCTCGGCCGAAAGCCTCGCCGCCCGATTCACCGACAAGGAGACGCTTGTGGGCTATATGCGCCACAAGACGGGAAAAGGCCACGACGACTTCTCCAGCTTGGAGAAGCAGACGCTCAAGCCCGCCAAGGGCATACGCTGGCACAAGCCCGTGGTGGTGATAGTGAACCGTTCGGTGTTCTCCGCGGCCAACGAGTTCGTGAAATACATGCGCCACTTCCCCAAGGTGGTCATCGTTGGCGACCGGACAGGCGGCGGTGCCGGACTGCCGTTCTCCTCCGAGTTGCCAAACGGCTGGAGCATACGCTTCTCGGCGTGCCCCATCTACGACACCGACATGCGAAGCACCGAGGACGGTATGGACCCCGACGTGTATGTGGGCCTCTCGTCCACCGACATCAACCGCGGAAAGGATTCTATGATAGAGAAAGCGCGTGAGATAATAAGGCAATAAAGACGGCCTTCGTCTTCACACACATTTGATAATAAAGAAATGAACAAATATTCCATTCTCATCTCCAAGAGCCTTAACATCAGGCAGGAACAAGCCGAGGCGGTAATAGACCTTCTCGACGCCGGAGCCACAATTCCTTTTATCAGCCGTTACCGCAAGGAAGCCACGGGAAACCTCAACGAGGTTCAGGTGGCGGCGGTGAGCGACCTTTATGAGAAGTTGAAGGAACTGCAGAAGCGCAAGGAGACCATCCTGAAAACCATAGAGGCGCAGGGCAAGCTCACCGATGACCTGCGCCAGCGCATAGACGCTTCGTGGGACGCCACGGAGATAGAAGACATCTACATGCCATACAAGCCGCGCCGACGCACACGCGCCCAGGTGGCGCGCGAGCAGGGCCTTGAGCCTCTCGCAAGGCTTATACTCATACAAAAGGAGCATTATCCCGACATGGCGGCGAAGAAGTTTGTCAAGGGCGACGTGAAAGACGCGGAACAGGCCATAAAGGGCGCGCAAGACATCATTGCCGAGGACATATCCCTTGACGAGGGAACGAGGCAAACGGTGCGCCGCAACTTCCAGCATGAGGCGACGATAGTGTCGCGCGTCGTCGCGAAGATGAAAGACGACGACAAGGCGCAGAAATACAGCGATTATTTCGCGTTCTCCGAAGAGCTGCGCCGCTGCTCCTCGCACCGGCTTCTCGCCATGCGTCGCGGCGAGGCCGAAGGCGTGCTCAGGGTGAGCATCACTGGCGATGACGAGGGCAACGTGGAAAGGCTGAAGCGCCATTACGTGCGTGGCTTCGGCTCGTGCCAAACCATTGTGGCTGAGGCTGTGGAGGACGGTTACAAACGACTTGTGGAGCCTTCGATAGAGAATGAGTTCGCGGCCTTGAGCAAGGAGAAGGCCGACGACGAGGCGATACGTGTCTTCAAGGAGAACCTGAGGCAGCTGCTTCTGGCCGCGCCCCTTGGGCAGAAACGTGTCATGGGCGTTGACCCTGGTATACGCACGGGATGCAAGGTCGTGGTGCTCGACGCGCAAGGCAACTTGCTGTATCACACCGTGGTGTTCGCCGTGGGCGACCGCCACGCCAGAAACGGGCAGACACCACTTGAGCAGTTCACCGACTTGGCGCGCAAGTGGCGAGTGGACGCCATAGCGTGCGGCAATGGCACGGCGTCGCGCGAGACCTCCGACATATTGCGGCAAATCAAGGACATCCCCACCTATGTGGTGTCAGAGGATGGCGCGAGCATATATTCAGCTTCCGAGGTGGCGCGTGAGGAGTTCCCCGACGAGGATGTCACGGTGCGTGGAGCCGTGTCGATAGGCCGCCGACTGATGGATCCCCTTGCCGAGCTCGTGAAGATTGACCCGAAGAGCATCGGGGTGGGGCAGTATCAGCACGATGTTGACCAAGGCAAGCTCAAGCATAGCCTCGACCAGACAGTGGAGCTTTGCGTCAACGGTGTCGGCGTGAACGTGAACACGGCGTCGAAGAACCTGCTCACTTATGTGTCGGGTCTCGGTCAGGTGCTTGCCCAGAACATCGTGGATTACCGCAAGGCCAACGGTCCTTTCACCTCGCGCGCGCAGTTGAAGAAGGTGCCGAGGCTTGGTCCCGCGGCCTTCCAGCAGTGTGCAGGCTTCTTGCGCATACCCAACGCCAAGAACCCGCTCGACGCCTCGGCAGTGCACCCGGAGAGTTATCCCATAGTGGAGAAGATGGCGGCAGACTGCGGATGCACGGTGGAGGAGCTGATCAAGAGCCCGGAGCTGCGCAAGAAGGTGAACGTCAATAAATATGTTACCAAGAGTGTTGGCTTGCCCACGCTTACCGATATCATGAAGGAACTGGAGAAGCCGGGGCGCGACCCACGCGGGCAGGCAGAGACCTTTGAGTTTGACCCTCGCGTTCACACCCCGGAAGACCTCGTGCCAATGATGGAACTGCCAGGCATCGTGACCAACATAACCAATTTCGGAGCTTTCGTTGACGTAGGCGTGCATCAAGACGGACTTGTCCACATATCGCAACTCGCCGACAAGTTCGTGCGCGACCCCAACGAGGTGGTGAAACTTCACCAGCACGTGCGCGTCAGGGTGATGGAGGTTGACAGTCGTCGCCATCGCATAGCGTTGACGATGAGAGGCGTTGACCAGCGCCAATAAGCAAAAAGGCCGCCCACGATATTCACGTGAGCGGCCTTTCGGTTTGTATGGCCTTGGTTATACTTGTGTCATGCGATTCTTGTCGTGCTGTCGTGCTATTGCATTACGAACATGTTGCTTTGCTGGTCGCATATCCATAGCTTGTCGCCCTGGAAAGCTATGCCCTCTGGCTCAGCCGTGATGCCCAAGAGGGGAAGGGAGATGAGGCGCACTTGCTTTTTCGCGTTCAGGTCGAACACCGCGAGCTGGCCACCGTCCTTGAATCCCCTCACCTGATACATCATGCCGTCTTTCACGGTCACGCCCTGTACCACTTCAAACTTGTTGATGTAGTTGAACGAGAAATAGTCGGTCTCGTTGCTGAGGTCTATCGAGATGTCGCTTTCCTTTATGCTTGGTGTGGCAATCTTGAAGATTCGCGGGTTGCGGTCTTCCTTTCCGTTCCATGCTATCACGTATATGTGGCTCTTGTCGGCGTTGTCGAAGGCCGTGAGGGCATTCTTGTATCCAGCCCATGTTATGGTCTGGACGAGTTGCAAGTCTTTGCCCACCATGCGGTACACATTGGAGGTATGCCTGTTTGATGATTGCGCCACGTAGAGCAGGGGCCACTTGTCGGTCGGGGCGTATCGTGACCCAAACGACACGGTGTTGCAGTGGACTTTAGGGTCAGTCTCAATGCGCAGCTTGCCTATTTTTTTCTTCTTGGTGAGGTCTAAGAGATACACCTTCTCCAAGGCGTGGGTGAAGCTTATGGCGGTGTCGCCGGATATGGCCATGTCTTGCACGCTTGTGCCTATTGCCTTGCCGTAGGTGAACACCCTCTTGAACGTGGGGTTGGCGGGCAAGGGCGCTTGTGCGCACAGCCGCAGTGAGGCGGCAAAGACGATGTTTAAGATGAGTAGGGTCTTCTTCATGAGTTATACATTGAAAGATGAAATATTGTTCTTTTTTGTTTGGCTTTGATTGCTTTTGCAAAAATAGCATAATTGTTTCAAATTCGCAAGCGTTTTCCCAATAATGTTTTCATATTGCAATAGCGCACCCTGTGTTAACCCATGTCAGCGTCACTTGAGCCACCTTTCAAAGAAGTCCCTTTTGCGCCGCTCAAAATACATTTGATGAGTGAAGTCGTAGTGGTGTTGCTGCCCTGGCAAGACAAGGAGGTCAAAGTCCTTGTTGGCATTGATAAGCGCCTCCACCAATCTTTGCGTGTGTATGGGATGTACGTTCTGGTCCACGTCGCCCGTGGCGAGCATCAAGTGACCTTTTAGTCGTGGTGCGAGCTCTTGCACCGTCTTCACGCTAAACCTCGCGTTGTCGTCAGCGATGCCTTGATAAGTCTCGCCCCACATGCGGTTGTAGACAGTGTTGTCATAGTTGCCAGAGCTTGCCACGGCAGCCTTGTAGAAATCAGGGTAGGTCATGATGGCCGCGGCCGCCATCATCGCGCCGCCACTGTGCCCGACGATGCCCACGCGACTGATGTCCACGAAACTGTATTTGGCCGCTATCTGCTCAATGCCGGCCTTGTCGTCGGCAAGAGGATAGTCGCGCAGGTTGCCATAGCCAAAGGTGTTGTAGGCCTTGCTGCGTAGCGGGCTGCTGCCACGATGTCCGAAAACCACGACGATGAAGCCACGTTGGGCGAGCGCGGCGTTGTGGTATTTGTCGAACACCGTAAAGTCGTTCCACACCGTTTCCGTGAATGGCCCAGGATACACCTGCGATATGATGGGGTACTTCTTCGAAGGGTCAAAGTCGTAAGGCTTCCACATCAGTCCGTAGAGGTCGGTCTTGCCGTCAGCCGCCTTTATCTTGAATTGCTCGGGAGCTTTCCAGCCATAGGCATAGAGCTTGCTCACGTCGCTTTTCTCCAGCATGTCGAGCTTCTTGCCGTTAGCGTCCCTCACGACGATGGTCGGCGCCTCGCTCACGGTGCTGTAGTTGTCTACGATGATTTTGCAGTTGGGGCTCACAAACAACTTGTGCTCGGCGTTTTCGGGTGTCAGCAGCTTCAACCCCTTGCCGTTGAACCCGACCCTGTACAGGTGCTGGTAGTAAGGGTTGCGCCTGGCCTCATGCCCGTAGCCATAGAAGAACAGCAGTTTGGCTTTCTCGTCGATGGCGCATATTCGGCCTGCCGTCCAGTTGCCTGAAGTGACAGGGTTGAGCAAGCGTCCGTGGCCGTCGTAGTGGTAGATGTGTCCCCATCCGGTGCGGTCGCTCCAAACGAAGATGTCGTTGCCCTTGTTGGCAATCTTGCATTCGAACATGTCGGGATTGACGCGGGGCTTGGCGCTTTCGGTAATGAGTTCGCTGAGGTTGCCTTCGCTGTCAATGCTGCACAGTTGCGACACGTCGCGCGTCTTCTTCTTTCTCCAGAAATATATGCGGTCGTCCACGCCTTCCGCCTTCTGCGCCACAATCTCCTGGCATTTCCATTTCCTTACGTCAACCTCGCGCAGGGTTCCGCGTTCGCAGTCGCCTATATAATAATGTGTGGTTTTCACCACCGTGTCGCCGGGAATCTCATATTCGTAGGAGGAGGCCATGGGCGTGTTGTAGGCACCGCACCACATCATGCCAAATTTCCTCACGCCGCGATGGTCAACGCGTGGCAATATGAACTTGTCGCCACGCAACCACTTCACGTCGGTTATCTCAAAAGGGAAGTCATGTTCCACGCCACGGCAAAGCGTTGCCGTGGTCTTGGTCTTGAGATTCTCCAAGACGAGGTTCTTTGAAGAGTCGACCGACAGTCTCCATACGGAGTCGTTGCTTGTGCCGTAGGGGTTTATCTTCGGCCATCGGTTTGCCACTAAGCTATCAGCCCCGTGGCGTGTCACCTTCCACTTGCCCTTGCCTTTCTCCCAGGCATAGTATTCCGTGTCTCCGCCGGCCTTGTGCCACGTATACCAAAACCGGTCCTTGCTCTTATGGAACCAAGGCACCGTCTCCAGACTGCTTACCAGCGGCTCGAGTTTTGGGTCATCGTAACGCTCTACGTTTGCGGTGTCCTTCGTCTCGCCACTCAAGACAATGCCGCTTGCCGCCGTCTGGGCGGCAAGGGCTGTCTGAATGAAAAATAAAACAGAGAGAATTTGCAGTCTATGCATCAGTGTCGCTTGTCAAAATAGTTGCGCTTGAAGCGCATCATGATAAACTTATAGTTTTCACGAGTGTTCTCGTCGACATTTGTCCTTGAAAGCTCGTCGACCTTATTGGCGAGGTTCACGAAATAGGCGTGCAGCATGGTAGCGCCTTCATTGCTTATCGCCGTGGAAATGTCGGTATTGAAGACCTTTTCGGCCAAGTCGGGCAACACGTTGGCTTGGATAAGTCGCACATACTCAGGCACGGCTTCATTGGCCTTGTAGTCGCACATCAGGTTATGGTCTATGAAGTCGAAAAGCTCCTTGGCCTTGAAAGCCTTGTCGCCCAGCTCGTCCTCTGCGGAGATGAGGTTGTTTATCTTCGCCTCGTCGAGCAGGCTCTTGTATGCTTCCACCGCCACGGCGCGCATCATGCCGTCAACGTTGCCACCGCAAACGCGTTTGGCTACCGCATTGTCGGTCCACGACGGCACGCCATGCAGTATCTCCTTGTTCAGGAAATTGAGCACCTTGACTTGGTAGGCCTTGGTTGGGTAGGCGTTTGGAGTCTCGTTTACGCCTCGCTGCACGGGGTAGGTCTTCTTGTCGCCAACTACCGATGTCGCGTTCTTTATCAGTTGCTGATATTGCCCCAAGGTCTTGAGAATGACGTTGTGTTCTTGTGCGATGCTGTTTTGCGTGCTTGGCAACTTCTTCATGTCGTTGTCTATCGAGTTGTACAACCGCTTGAGTTGTGCAATGCCGAGTCGTGCCGCCTCCACGAAGTCGCTCGAAAGATAAGCCTTGGGGTTCTTCCAGCTTGTGTTGTACTGGAAGTAGAAACCGGCTTCGCCTTGAGGCACTTTCGTGCTCTTGCCATAGAGATAGGCAATGGCGTCACGGTCGTAGACCGACACCTTGGGGAACAGACCTTCCGCGCCTATGCCGTCTTCAGGCTGTATGATGTAGTTGAAGGTAAGCTCGCCAGTTACCGACGATGTCGTGCCGTTGGTTTGCAGCCATTGTTTGGAACGCAGTTGCTGGGGCGTGAATTGGCAGTAGCCGTTGTCGTTGCGCTTCAATCCCAGCACCTCGCCTACCTGACCTGCCACAAGAGCCTGTATCATGTCTTGCAACACGCCCGTGCTGTTCATGTCCTTTGCGATTCGCTTGTCGATGTTACGGCAGGTGATGTAATAGTTTTTCTGCAGTTCATCCATGCCCCAGTTGCTCACGTCTATCCTTGCCGCGAGTATCTCTCCCGACTTGGCGTCGCGCACGACGTTGTTTGTGGGAGTGGTTGCCCCGAACCAGTCTACATAGATATGGCGATAGCTCATCTGCGCGTCTTTGGCGTCGTAAGAGAATGTAAACGGTTTCTTCACGCCAGCGGCGTTGAGGGCCGATGACCATTCGCCAAACGCTTTCACGATGCTCTCTCTGTATGGCTTTGGCGTGATGGGGTTGATATAGACCGTGATGGGTCCCTCGTCGAAGTTCCATCGGCTCACATATTGCCTGCGCCTCGACACATACGTCTTGGTGTCGTATTCTTGCCTTTCGAAGGTGTTGAAGCCATAGAACGGGCAGTTCAGTTTCAGCTTGTCTTTCCTGTTGGGCAGAATCTGCAACACGAATCTTAAAGGCGTGGTCGTGGCTCGTTCCGCTTGTGCGGTCATGGTGACGTTGACCATGTCGCTCTGCGAGCGGTAGAGGTCGAACACGGCTCCTCCGCTTATGGCGTCTATCGACAACACCCTGGAGCGCGACATGTCGGGATGGTTGAGCGACGAGTTCTTTGACACGTCGAACAGTCCCGGCGCGGAGTTGATGTTTGACGAGATGTCCACTATATACGACTTGCCGTCCTCGCCTCTCGACACCACGGTGAGACTCATGTCGATTGGCTCCATGTTGCTCGCGTGTATGGCTTCCATCATGGCGGCGTTGGCGGCCTTGGCATGCGTGGAGTCGGCCTGAGTGTCAAGGCTGCGGTTGTAGGTCAAGTACAGTGAGTGCTTGTTGGCGCCTTCCTTTAGCTTGAACGTTCCCGATGCCGGCGACAGGTAGCTGCTGCCCCTGTGGCTCATGGCGAGGGCGAGAATGTCCCTGCCCAGGGCCTTGCGAGGAATCTCAAGATAATACTTGTCGCCTATCTGGTAGATGTTGAGAGCCAGACCGTCGGCGTTGTTCAGTCCTTTTGTCACCTTCACGTCCTTTTGGGCCATGAAGCTCTTGTATGTATAAGGCAATGTGTCGGCCTTTGCCTCGGTGGCCTTGGCTGCTTGCTGTTTGCCTTGGGCGCACGCTGGCATGGACAGTGCCATCAACGCCACGAGTGTTGGTATTGTGTATTTCATGTTTTTATTTAGTCAATAGTGCTTTGTTGTCTCCGGTTTGCCATGTCGTGATGAAATTCTTCATCGAGTCGAAGTGAGCCTTCGTTATGTCGTCTTTCGCGCCTTTTTCTCCTTGCTCGGCATAAGCCTTTACCTTTTCAAGCATCTTCTTGAGTTGCAGTCCTACGCCAGTGCCGAAAGTGGTAAGGTTTTCCGCGCTGAGCGTGAGGTCGGCAAGGAAGTTGCGCTGGAGCATGCGCTCGTGGACGGACAGTTTCCTGCCTGCTGGGTATTGAGCGTAGACATTGTTGAATATGAAATTTAAAAGGCTGTCTGTGGTGAGCGTGTTCTTATTCTTGTTTTGGTTGGTTATGCTGACATATTTCAAGAATATTACCGCGAGGTCCTTTGACGCGTTTCTTAAGTCGTAGCTCCAGTCCACTCCGGTCTTTTTCATCAGTTCCGGTCTCCACAGCCATTTTTGGTCTTTTATCATATACTCGTTGATGAAGTCCAAGGCCCTTCTTTGGTCTTTTAGAGACACGGGCTGGTTCACGTACAGGGGCTCGCCGTCATCGCATTTGTCGTCCATCACGCCAGCCACATATCTTATCACATGGCCTATGTAGTTCCAATACTGGTTCATCACCGAGAGGTAGCGGCGGCGCAGCGGATACCAGTCGCTGTCGGGCGTGTTGGTCCACTCTTCCAGGTGATTCATTATGTATTGCAGGTTCTTCATGCCGTAGGTGTTGGCCTTTATGTCGTCGCTGCTGCTGTCCTCGCTTTGCACTCGTGGGTCACCCAGTGTCGTTTCCTCTATGTATTTTGCCCAATTGTGCTTGGCGCGCTGTTCCGTCACCCATTGCCTGCGGGCCTTGGTGTTTTTCGCGAGCGATGTTGTGTGGTCAAGAGTGTAGCCCCATTGTATGGCGAACCTGTCGTAATCTCCGATACGTGGCAGGAGGTTGTCGTAGTCGGTTATCTTGTCTCCGGGCTGTGGTATGTAGTTGAACCTTTGATAGTCCATTATGCTTCCTCCCAGGCCGTGGGCCTTCACGAAGTTTTCATCGCGCAGGCTGTCCGGGTCGTAGATTGTCGACGCTATGAAGTTGTGGCGCAAGCCGAGGGTATGGCCCACCTCGTGGGTCAACACGGTCTCCATGAGCTTGCCTATTATCTTCTTGTCGAGTGGATACTGTCTCGCCCGCGGGTCAACCTGTGAGCACATCACGAAATACCATCTCTGTATGAGGTCGAGCACGGAGTGGTATATGCCGATGTGTGATGTTATTATTTCACCGGAGCGTGGGTCCACCACGGCGGGTCCATATGCGTTGGGTATTGGCGATGCCTTGTACGACACCAATGGGTAGCGCACGTCGCCCTCGTCGTAGAGCGAGTTGTCGGGCGCCATCTCGGCGTGTATGGCGTTTTTGAATCCAGCTTTCCTGAAAGCCGGCTCCCAGTTGTTCACGGCCTGGATGAAATATGGGCGCAGGTATTCTGGCACCGTCTTGGATATGTAATACACTATTGGCTTCTTCGGCTCAACCAGTTCACCCCTGCGATATTTCTCCATGTCCTCGTCTTTGGGTTCCAGTCGCCATCTTATGGCCATTCCGCTAAGCTCAAAGTTGTCGTCACCGGTCAGCCCAGGCAGTCCATAGATGAAATATCCAACCCTGTTGTCGGCTATGCGTGGTGTCATCGGGGTCTTTGGCAGGAGAAGCCAGCTCGACGATACTTCCCATCTCGAGTTCGTGTCCTCGCCCTTCACCGGACGCGCGAGAGTGTAGGAGCGAAGGCTGAGGAAGTTGATGTTGCGTGGAAACGCGCGTATGCTTTCAACCTTGTTGTGCAGTTCTTGCGCCGCGCCGATATGCAAGTCGTTGTCACCGCCACGAAGCGAGAACAGCTCGTCGTCGCCCATTATCATGTCGGTGATGTCGATGATGTCGGCTCCGTTGTCCTTTGCCACGACCTTGAATCCCTTGTGGATGGGTGGCATGTCGGTGGCGAGGTGTCCAAGGTTTTCGGTTCCGTTGCCAGTGTATACCACGTCAGGGTAGACGAGCGACACCGTGTCGCCAGTCTTCACGAATCGTATCATCTTGCTGAACATGGAGTCGCCCGCATAGCCAAAGCGCTCATCGTCTTGGCGTTGTTTACGGTATGCGCCTTTAGTGATGGTGATGGTGACGAGTATGTCCCTGCCGAAGATTGAGTCGGGTATGGCAAGGTAATGCTTGCCATCTTGTTGGTAGCTGCTCAAGAAGCCTTGCGAGACGATGGCGTCTTTTTTGATGAAGCCACTGTCTGCCTTTTCCTTATGGGCCGTGGCTTGCGCTGGCTGTTGCGCCATGGCAGGCCGCGCCGTGAGCGCGAGCGTGGCCATGGCGGCAAGACAGCCAATGGTGAAAGTCTTGTTCTTGTTTTCCATTGATTATTTACGGCTGTTGCCTAGTGATTGAGGATCGAAATCGTAATTGTTTATGAAATAGTTTCTCACGATGTCGTAGCGTTGTTTCAGAAGCCCATTGGTGTCTTTCTTGATGTTGAGTATGCCGTGGAATATGCCTTCATAGTCGTAGACATATCCACCGTTCACATAGTTGGTGAAGCTCCATACGCTGGAAAAGTCGCCGGCGTCCTCCGTGAGGTAGCTTTCCGGATAGAGCATCATCATGTCAAGAAACAGTTGCCAGTCTTTGATGGCGGATGTGCTGTAGCCTGCGTTGAGCGTTCCCGCGGCGCAGCAGTCGGTCGGGCTCGACTTGCTTGTTATGTCATTGCTGCTGTAGTCTATCGACGTGGAGAACTCGGTCGATGGCTCGGCCTTGTGCTCGGATATATATTCCGCCCACGATACCAATATGCTGCTGCCGTAGGCTTTCTTTTGCTTTTCGGTCAGCGAGGTCACGGCCGATGAGCCGTAAGTGACGCAAATGTTGTCGTAGTTGTAGTGCGACAGCAAGGGCGACTCACCGTAGTATGCCTTGAAAACAGGCGTGAAGGTGTACATGTATGCCACGTCGTTTACCTCGGAGCATAGCAGTATGAGCGTTGGCAGGAGCCGCTTCTTGGCCGTGGCGCTCAGCTTGCTGAACCACACCTCGTCGAGCAGGTTTATTTGCTGTCCCACATAGTTCTCATCGGCGGCTTTCACTGTGAAGCCTTGCTTGCCGTCGTCGCCTTCCGAGGGCGTGCCGTTGGTCCAGCCCGTAGGTGTCCAGTAAGCGTCCTTGTCGGCAAACTTGTAGAGCAGGTAAACGCCGTTATCGTCGTAGAATTTCTGTATCGTGGCATCGTAGTCGTGTGAGCCTTGTGGCAACTGGTAAGACGATGTCTCGTCGGATGGTGTCAGTTCGTCTTCATCGTAGTCGCATGACGCCAGCGTGACCGTGGCAGCCAGTGCGGTGAATGCCATCATTGTCTTTATGTATCTCATAATTATTGTTGTCGTTATCTTGGATTTTGTTGTAGGTTGGGGTTGCGTGATATTGCCGATGCCGGTATTGGCAGGGCATAGAGTGGGTCGTCGGCCTTGAGCGTGTATTGGTGCGACGCCCCGGTATCGTCGGTGTAGACGTGGGTCACGCTGAGGTGGTTGCGCTTTATGTCCATCCACCTGAATCCGTCTTCCCAGACCAGTTCGCGCTGTCTCTCTTGAAGTGTGAATTGCAGCAGTTCCTGGCCTTGCAAGTCGGAGACGGGAGTGTATGTGCCGTTGGCATATCTGCTCTCGCGCAGCGCGTTGAGGTCGGCCAAGGCCTTTGCGGCGGCAGACGCGTCGCCCGATACGCTCTTCCTGGCATAAGCCTCGGCGCGGTTGAGGTAAGCCTCGGCCATGCGCAGTCCGTGTTCACCATCATATTGCGAGTTGAAGGAGACCTTGGTCACTAAGAATGAAGACGCATACTTGTTCACGTATTTACTATATCGCAGGTCGTTTGTCTGGTCATACAGCGTGGCGACTTTCATGTCGAGCGTATAAGGAATGGCCGTGCTCCAGATGTCGTTCCTGTTTATGTATTCGCTGTCATAGAACTTGCCTCCGTAGTTCCATACAACCTCCGAGCTTGACGCGTTGTAAACGATGGCGTCCTTGCCGATGAGTGAGTTGAAGTCGGTGAGCTGTGGGCCGTTCTTTATGGCCTCGTCTGCCTCGGCTATGCACTCGTCCCATTTCTCCTCATACAGGTAGAGGCGTGAGAGGAGCAGGTCTGCGCACTCGGCCGTCACGCGGTAGTGTGTGGTGGGCTTGTAGTCTTTCAGCTCGTCCTTCGCCTGTTTCAGTTCGCTCTCTATGAAGTCATACGTCTGGCGCAGCGTTGAGCGTGATGGATAGGCGTCGTCTACTGCCGACGACGTTATGAGGCTTATGCCAAGGTTGTTGTCGGGGTCGTTGGCGTAGGGTTGGCAATATATTGACGCGAGCTTTAGAAAATAGTATGCCCTGAGCAGCCGCGCCTGTCCTTTCAGGTTTTGCTTAGCCTCGGCGCTGCCCGTCATCTGATCAACATAGTCGAGAGTCACATTGCAACCTTTTACGAGGGTGTAATAGTTTTTCCATGAGTTCTCGTCGTTTATAAACGATAGCGTGCCATCAAACATGTCGGGATCGTAGGTGAACACCGGCTGGCCAATCTTCAGGCGGTCGGCGTAGTGGTCGTCGGTCAACCCGTTGTTCTGCACCTCGTCGGTCAGGAGGTTGAGGTATGAGTCGGAAACTAAGTTGTAGGGATAGCCATCGTGGAAGAACGTGGCTTGGAGGTCTTCCACTGTGGAAGGCTTGATCTCGTCTTGGCTCGACTCCTCAAAGAAGCTGCCACAGGAAGACAATGCCATGGCCATAACCCCGGCGAGACACCATCTTGATATAATAGTTTTCATCTTTATTGTCGTTTATGCGTTGTTAATGATTAGAAAGCCACATTGAGATTGAGCGACAGCGAGCGTGTCCTTGGCTGTTGGCCCATCGCCACTTCTGGGTCACGTCCCTTGAAGTCGCCGGAGTGTATTATGAAGAGGTTGGTCACCGATGCGCCGATAGACAGGCTTTGGAGGCGCAGGTGGCGTTTCACCCATTTGTAGGGCACGCTGTAGCTCAGTCCCAGGTTGTTGCAGGCGAGCGACGTGGTAGAGGCTATGCGGTCGGTGCTGTAGTTGTACATCTGGTACACCGTGGCGTATTCGCCGTTGGGCAGCTGCTGGCTCTTCACGTTGATGTCGGGCAGTCCGGGCAGGCTTGAGTTGGTGTTTTCGGGTGTCCATCTGTTCACGAGCTCATTGGTGAGGTTCTCAAACTCTGATGGCAGGTATGTGCTTTGGTAAGCCGACTGCAAGAACGTCTTGCCGCCCAAGCGCAGGTAGAGCGACGTGTTCAGCGACAGGTCCTTGTACCTGAATCCCATGCTTATGCCTCCGGTGAAGTTGGGGTCTATCTTTCCTGCGTACACCATGAAATTGGTCGGGTCTTTCTTCTCCTCGGCGGTCAGGTTGTCGGCCATGCTCAGGTCAATGATTGGGTAGCCGGTCTTCGGGTCCACGCCGTCATACTTGAATGCCCAGAACGAGGAAGCCGCATAACCTTTCTTGTAGAAGTTGCCCGACGTGACGTATGAGTACGACTGGCTCTGCAGTCCCACCTTTGTCACCTCGTTGAAGTCTTTTGACGTGTTCAGGCTTACGTTCCATGTGAAGTTCTTTGTGCGCACGGGCGTGAATCCCACGGTGAGCTCATATCCTGAGTTCTTCATGCTGCCGCCGTTCACGGGCATCGTCTCCATGCCATATTCGTAAGGGATGTTGAGTGTGGTAATGAGGTCGGTGGCCTTCTTGGTGTAATATTCGAAGCTGAGGCGCACCTTGCTCTCAAACAGTCCGAAGTCCACGCCATAGTTTTGCGAGAATGTCTTTTCCCAGCGCAGGTCATTGTATGGCAGGTTGGATATGGTGAGCAGATAATCGCCCGTGCGCATGTCGGTGATGTTGGAAGCCGCGCCAGTAGGTATCTTCACGATGAGGCTTGGGCTGAAGTTGCTTGCCATGTTGCGTTGGTAACCCCACGACGCGCGCACTGAGAGGTCCGACACGATGTCTTGCTCGTGGAACCACTTCTCGCGGTCCACGTTCCAGCGCAGTCCGCCTGCCCACACGGGGTTGAACTTCTCGTTGTGGTATTGTCCGAAGCGGTTGCTCGCGTCTCCGCGCACGCTCATGTTTGCCACGTAGCGGTTGTCGTAGGCGTAGTTGAGCGTGAGATAGAGGCCCATGTTGTTGGTCTTGGTGTCGGTGATGGCCGGGCCGGCGTAGTTCTCGTAGAGTGGGTTGGCCTGTGCTGAATTGCTGTATGGGTTCGTCACCGTGGCCGGCAGTTGCGCGAAGCTCTTTCCTCTCTCTGGCAGGTAGCCGTAGCGCGTGTCGCTGTAGCCCTTGTAGCGTGTGGAGCTCATCTCCATTCCGAGCATGGCGGTCACGGCATGTACCTTGTTGTAAACGTGGTCAAACTGCAAGGAGTTTCTCCAGCTCCATGTCGTCTGGTTGGTGTTCGAGGTATTCAGTTCACCGCCGACGGGCAGTCCTGACAGCTTGTACTTGCTGTCCGTGGGCAGCACTTCGCCGTAGTCGTAGCCGCGCTTGTCGGCTATGTAGTTGCTCCTCTCCGTTGCCCAGCTCTCGCCTTTCACCGATGAGGCGTTGACAGAGAACAGGGAGTTGAACTGGAAGTCCTTGGAAATGTCGTAGTAGGCGTTCACCGAGGTGTTGAACGAGAGGTTCACGTTTTGGTTGCCCGTGTTGTCGCGCTCGTTGAGCGCGTTGTAGAGGTAACCGCCGCTGCTGCTGCCGGTCTTCAGGCTTCGGTTTTGGTAATAGAACAGCGTGCCGTCCTCGTTGTAGGCTGGTATGGCACGGTTTACGTTGTGGGCGTAGGTGTAGGCGTCAAACTTGTAGAAGCCATTGGTCTTCGACCTGTTGCCGCTGACGTCCACGCTCACCCTGAACTTCTTTGAGAAGTCCATGTTGAGGCCCACGTGGGCCGAATAGCTGTTTTGGTCGTTGCCTATTGCCGTGCCGTTGGTCTGGTTGTACGACATTGAGGCGTAGAAGCGTGCCATCTCCGATCCGCCTGAAAGTGAAACGCTGTGGTTCTGGCTCACGGGGTTGCGGAAAAGCAAGTCGAACCAGTCGGTGTTGTTGGTCTCAAGCTTGGCCACTTGCGTCTCAAACTCCTGCGCTGTTATCCTGCCGAACAGATAATCCTGCAATACTCCCGCGTAGCCTATGTTGTTGTTCGACCAGCTTGCTGTCAGGCCGCGCTGGAATATCTCGCGGCTCACGTCCACGCGCTCCTTCGAGTTCATCATCTCCTCGGCCTTGTGGCTCAGGCGTTGCCCAATCTGCATGCCGCCCGAATAAGACACGGCCAGCGAGCCCACCTTGCCCCGCTTGGTGTTTATCACGATTACTCCGTTTGCCGCCTTGGTGCCATAGATTGCCGTGGCCGAGGCGTCTTTCAGCACGGTTATCCTGTCTATGTCCATGGGGTTGAGCCATGATATGGAGTTGCCCACGAAGTTGCGTATGTAGTCGAAGTTGCTCTCCGTGATGCCGCCTTGCGCGTCGAGCGTCTGCGTGCTGAAAGGCAGCGGGTCTTCCTGTATCACGCCGTCGACCACCCAGATTGGCTCCTGCGAGCCGAACATGGTCGACGTGCCGCGCACGCGGGTCTTGGCCGTGCGGCCCACCATGCCCGACACGTTGGTCACGGCCACGCCGGCGAGCTTGCCTTGGAGGGCTTGCTCCACGCTGTTGAAGCCGTTGAGGGTGAGGTCTTTGGCTGATATTTGCCCCACTGAGCCTGCCATGCGGTTCTTGTCGAAGTCTTGGTAGCCGGTCACCACCACCTCGTCGATGTCGGTGTCGTATTTCAGTTCCACGTCGCGATATTCATCGCTGTTACCGGCCTTGACGATGGAGGCCTTCTTGCGCATTCCCACGAAACTGTATTCTATGCGCGTCTCCGCTGTGGGTATGTCTATGGCGAAGTTGCCGTCGCCGTCGGCTATGGTATATAGTTTGGTTCCCACCACGTGGACGTGGGCTCCGGGCAGGGGCTGGCCTTCCACGTCGCGCAGCGTGCCGCTGAAGAGGCGCATGTCTTTCGCGGGCTTGCGACCATGCACCGACAGCACGCCATCGCTTATTTGATAGGAAAATCCCAAGGGCTTGAGCACCTTGTCGAGAATGGTGCGCACGGGAGTGTCACTCTCGTCGACACTCACCTTGGGCGAGTGCTTGATTTCGGCATAGGAAGAGATAAACTCCAATCCGCTCTTCTCGTTGATGGCTTTGAAAAATTCGCTGATGTCCACTGACTTCAGGTGGATGGAGATTCTCTTGTTCCATGATTGGGCGCTTGCGGACGTCGGCAGCAAACTCATGACAAGAGCCACTGTCAGCAACGCCATTGCGCGCCTAAAGTTGAAATAATCTCTCATAATCTCTCTTTTAAGTTTAAAACAATGTTATTATAATAATGTGTTATTCGAATATTATGCAGTTTTCCGCTATTCTTATCCTTATGCCCGTGGCGTAGGCTACGGCCGCGAGCAGGGTGGAGAGCGACTTGTTGCGGTTCACTATGCCGCTGAACCTTGCTTCCCTTGTCTCCTCCGACTGGAAAACTACGTTGTAGCCATACCATTCTTCCAGATAGTTGGCAAACTCGCCCACGCTCACGTTGTCCATCTTGTATATTCCTGTCTTCCAGGCTATGTCGTTGGTTATGTCGCGGTGACCGGCGATGATGCCATCTTGGCTGACTACCACTTGCTCTCCCGGCGTGATGACCCTCTCGGTGTAGCCTTCGGCAAGCACGCTGACGCAGCCTTCCACGAGTGTCACGGTGGTGCTGTGGCTTGTGGCGTTCACGTTGAAGCTCGTGCCATACTCTTTCACGATGCCGTTGTCGGTGCGCACGTAGAATGGTCGGCCGGCCTGGTGGCGTACCTCGAAATAAGCCTCGCCTTCAAGATACACGGTGCGGTTGTCGGCTTCAAACGACGCGGGGTATTTAAGCTTCGCGCCATTGTTGAGCCACACCGTGGTGCCGTCAGAGAGGTGCAGCTTGCGCTCACTGGCCGTGCTCGACAACACCTCCACAGGCGCGTCGCTCTCGAAAAATTCCTCTGGCATGGGGGCTGACGGCAATATGGCAGATGGCAGCGTATTCTGGTAACCTCGGCTCCGCTTGCAGGAGGGGGCCACTGTGTTCTCGCCGTTGCAAGGCTCTGAGCTGTTTTGCTCTTGTGCCATTTGCGTTGGCTCCACTCGCAGCGAATGGTCAAGCGTGAGCGTGGCGGCCACGACAAGAACGCAGGCTATGGCGGCGGCTATGGGGTATTTCCATATTCTCAGGCTTGACATGCGCCGCTTGGCTTCGCGATGGCCTTCCGCCGGTTTGCCGCTAAAGTGTCTGTCGCGGAAACGTTGCCACGCCTTGTCGCTGTCTATCTTCTCATAGACATCATAGCGTGAGGCGGCGTCGCGCTCCTGCATGAGGCGGCTGAAAAGCTTCGGGTTCTCCGAACGCAAATCTTTCAGATTGTCGTTTTTCTTGTCCATTTATCTCGTTATTCTAAACCTAATAACGATTAAAAAAGACAATAGGGTGACAAAAAAACAAAAAAATGTCAGTTTGGGGTAATGATGTAATAAAGCAACAGCAGGTTAAGGGCTTTTGCCATCCTGCCGTCGCTCATCTCTTCGCGCATTGTCTTCATGCCGCGTTTCTTCTGCGTCTTCACGGTGTCAACGCTTACGCCGAGCTCCAAGGCTATCTCCTTGTTGCTCTTGCCCTCCATGGCCGCCACGAACACGGCGCGCTGGCGTGGGGGCATCGAGTCGATGACCTTGAACAGGCGGCGGTAGAACTCTTCACGGAAACTGGCCTCGTCGTCCTCCTCCGTCATGGCCTCGCCACGCAGCGTGGGGTCTTGGGCGAAAAGGTTTACGGTCTTGTTATGGCGCAGGTTGTCGATGCAACGATGATACACGCTGCTGTAAAGGTAGTTGCGAAGGGCTTGGAAAGACGTGAACGTCTGGCGGGTGTCGTATATGTGTACGAAGAGTTCCTCCACGATGTCTTCCGCGCAAGGCGCGTCACCGATGAGGCGCATTGCGTGGGCCACGAGCGACTTGTAATATTCACGATAGAGCCAATGAAACGAGGTCTCGTCCCATTCCATAAGGCGGCTGATGTCGGTTATGTCTATGTCCTTGCCCACGAGTCTCTATCTTTGTCACGTATATGGATTTCGGCTTCAAAATTACTTAAATTATCGCAAAGACTGTATCTTCTGTGCAAAAAAATATTACTATTTTTGTAAAAGTTTAATCGCGATGGCTTCAGGTCGCGCCAGTTTTCGCCACTTTTGATATATGTGAATGGCGCGTCCCACCGTGCTCTACATCAAGTTTATTAAAAAACGTGGCGTTCTTTGTTGGCGTATTGCTTGTGACATTCAATTAAAATTGATAATTTTGCACGTGTCTACCTGCACACGCCCTGCGCGTGTGCAATCATTGGGCGCGAAAAGGCAGATAATAAAAAGAACACGTAAAGCAAATATAATAATGTCAATATCCAAAACTCGCCAGAAGCTGGTTGACGTGGCGCGTCAACTGTTTGCCAAGAAGGGAATTAATGGAACCACGATGAACGACATCGCGTTGGCCTCGGGCAAGGGCCGCCGCACGCTCTACACTTATTTCAACTGCAAGGAGGACATTTACTATGCCGTGATAGAGTCGGAGCTTGAACGCTTGAGCGACAAGCTCGACGCCGTGGCCGCGAAGCGCATACCGCCTCAGGACAAGGTGATAGAGCTTATCTACACCCACCTTACGTCAATCAGGGAAACGGTGGTGCGCAACGGCAATCTCCGCGCCGAGTTCTTCCGTAACATCTGGACGGTGGAGAAGGTGCGCAAGAATTTCGATGAGGACGAGATGAAGCTGTTTCGGAAGGTTTATGCCGAAGGCAAGGCCGACGGTGAGTTTGACATTGAAAACGTGGACATGGTAGCCGACATCACTCATTATTGCATCAAGGGCCTTGAGGTGCCGTTTATCTATGGCAGGCTCGGTCATGGCCTCACCGAGGAGACGTCGCGCCCGTTGATAGCGAAGATAGTTTATGGCGCCTTGGGCAAGAATTCGCTGTGAGCTTAAAGGTCTTGCAGTTGGGGTATCACGATTTTCCCGCGTAAGCTCTTGAGCAGCCCCTCTTGCTCCATGCTGTTGAGCGCAATGGATATTTGTTGGCGGTTTTGCCCGAGCATATCGCCCAAGTCGTCCATGTTGACGTAAAGCACTTTCCGTCCGGCTGGAGTGACGCAACGGCATTTTATGAATTGCTTTATGCGGTAAACCAGCGAGTCGTTTCGTTGCTCACCCGGAGTATTGCCTTTCGGGTGATACACCTGTTTGCACAATTGCTGTTCTCGTTTTTGCAGTTGCGTGGCGAGAATGCGGATAAGGTTTATGCGGAAAATCAGCGACTTGTCGAGCAGCCTGTGCAGCTCGTCTTTCTCGAAGGTGATGGTGTTGGTTTGCGTGACGGCCGTTATCGTTTTCGTGAACACTTGATATTTTCCGAATATGCTGACCGGTTGCAATACCATTGGCGCGCTTATCTCCTCCTCAATCTTGTAAGCGTTGTCGTCTGAGCACGTCTCGCATAGCAGTTCGCCGGAGATTGCGATAACCAGTTTGCCACATTTCTGGTTGCGTCTCACGATGACAGTGTCGGCATCGACCTTGTTGAAGTCGATGCGTGTCTGTGTCATTATGCTCTCAAGTTCTTTCTGGCTCATTCCGATGAAGAGCGGCAGAGAAGCAAGTGAGTCCCATCTCATTGTGTTATGACTTTTTTCATTGACGGTGAAAACCACACGGCGTTTTTCCCATCCTTGTCGCTATATATGAAATATACCATTAGCTCGGGATGCTTGTCCAATATGGCTTTCGCCTTTTCCAGGCCCATGACCATGAACGCCGTGGCGTAAGCGTCGGCCGTGGCGCAATTGTCGGCCACCACGGTAGACGACAGTATGTTGTGCTGCACCGGGTAGCCGGTCTTTGGGTCTATGGTGTGGGCATATTTCTTGCCCCCTTTATAATAGAAATTACGATAGTTTCCGCTTGTGGCCATTGCCTTGTCGGTGACGTTGAGCACGGTCTGCAGCTCGCCGCCTTGCAGTGTCGGGTCGTCCACGGGCTTTGTCACGCCTATTCTCCAAGGCACCCTGTCGGGGTTGATGCCCGACGTGACTACCTCGCCGCCTATCTCCACCATGAAGTTCTCTATCCCGTGACGGCGCAGCAGGTTGGCCACGCAGTCGGAGCCATAGCCCTTGGCCACGCCTGAGCAGTCGAGGTTTATGCGTGGGTCTTGCTTCACGATCTTGCCGTCCTTGAGCGCCACCTTTTGGTAGCCCACTATTTGGCGCAGCGAGTCGATGGCGTGCTTGCTCGGGTCCACGCCTTTCTTGAAGCCGAAGCCCCATTCGTTGACCAGCGGAGCCACGGTGATGTCGAACGCGCCGTCGGTCTCGCGCGATATCTTCTCGGCGAGGTTGAACACCTCCGTGAATTTCTTGTTGAGGCTTGTCTTCTGGTTGTTGTTTATGGCGGTGATGATGCTCTGCTTGTTGAACGGCGACAACGCGGAGTCCACCTCTTTCATCTCAGCCTCTATCTCGGGTTGCAAGTCCTTGGCGTATTGGTACGTGATGCTGTAAGTGGTGCCGAAGATGAATCCGGTATCGTGCTGGTATGGCGTGGAGCGTTGCTGCCAGATGATGGCTACCGATGCCACTATCAAGACAACGAGGAATGCGGCCTTGACGATGTTTTTCTTTTTCATTATAGTGTGTGGAATCTAAGTTTCACAGGTTTACCATCAGCTCGAACGAGCCCCATATCCTCGACGAGCCTTGTTTGCCGAACCCCGGCACGTACCAGGGGTTGCCGTAGCCTCCGTCCTTGTGGGCTATCCTTCTTCTGTACCTGAATGTCCAGCCGAGGCTCACGGGGCCCACTATCTTGGCCTCGGTGCCGAAGACGGCTTCCATCCAGTGGTATTGCGCCTTCACGTCGTGGAGGGAGAACGGCACCTCGTCGCCCCAAACGGGGTCGGTGACGTTGGGTCGGTCTATGTCGAACTTGAAGCTGGTGAAGGCGTATCTCACGCCGGCGAAGAGGCGGTAGATGTCGTGCTTGTTCTTCATGATGTTGAAGTCCATGCCTACCTTCCAGTATGGCGCCGAGGTCTTGTAGTGGGTGCTTGTGGAGAGGTCGGTGTTGTCGGCCTGGCCCAATCCTATCTCCACCACGGGGAAATACTTGTCCTTGAGGTTGGCCCTCACCCCCGCCTCGTATTGTCCCGTCGACGACAGTCCGCGCTGCACGGCGCCCATGAGGTCGGCCTTCACCTGGATGCCGCGCCACAAGGGTATGGAGTCGTCGATGGCTTTCATGCGCAGCTTCAGCTGCTGGTCCTTGGAGAGACGTTGCTGACCCGTGCCTTGCGGGCGTTGCGCCGTGGCGGTGAGGGCGAGCAGCAGCAGGAGGCTACTGGCGACTCTCCTTAAAATAGATATAGAAATGCTGTTGCGAGGCATCATAGTTGACGAAGTTGTGATGAATGACCACCGAGTCGATGGCGTGGCGCGTGTATGTCACGTTGGTGATGGTGTGGAAATAGTTCACTCCGCAGTCCACCGATTCAAAGTGTGGGGTGTTGGTCTTCTCCACCTTTATGGTGTCGAAGAGGTTGTTGGTCTGCATTACGAGCACGTCCTCCGGCCTGTTGTAGCTCATGGGCAGCGAGAAGGAGTCGGTGTTCTCCTGCTGGTTGATGAGCACGGAGTCGGAGTCGCCGCTTATCATCGTGGAGATGGTAAGCATGTCGGGCAACGTCGTCACGGGCCCACGAAGCACGTATTTGGCGTAGACGGTGTTGTTGAGCGGACAGTCGATGGTTGAGCATGCCGCCAATGTCGCCACCCCTATTAAAAGATACAGGAGCCTCCTCATTTTTCAGATGGTTTCTTCTATCTGGTAATCGTTGCGCTGCGGGTTCTGCCTGCTCACCAGGTCGCCCAAGAATCCCGCCACGAAGAATTGCGAGCCGAGGATGAGCGCCGTCAGGGCTATGTAGAACGAGGCGTGGTCGGCAAGCAAGTCGCCGTAGATGCCGTTGCAGAGGGCGATGGCCTTCTCCACGATGAGCCACACGAGCGAGATGAAGCCGATGAGGAATATCATCGAGCCTATAAAACCGAACACGTGCATTGGCTTCTTGCCAAAGCCGCTGAGGAACCACAGGGTGAGCAAGTCGAGATAGCCGTTGAAGAAGCGGTTGATGCCAAACTTGGAGTGACCGTATTTCCTGGCCTGGTGGTGCACCACCTTCTCGCCTATGCGGTCGAAACCGGCGTTCTTGGCGAGGTAGGGTATGTAGCGGTGCATCTCCCCGTAGACCTCTATGTTTTTCACCACGTCCTTGCGGTAAGCCTTCAGGCCACAGTTGAAGTCGTGCAGGTTGTGCACCCCGCTTATCCATCGTGCCGTGGCGTTGAAGAGCTTGGTGGGTATGGTCTTCGTCAGAGGGTCGTAGCGCTTCTTCTTGTATCCCGACACGAGGTCGTAGCCGTCTTCGGTTATCATCTTGTAGAGGCCGGGTATCTCGTCGGGCGAGTCTTGCAGGTCGGCGTCCATGGTGATGACCACGTCGCCGCAGGCTTTCTTGAACCCGCAATAGAGGGCGGGGCTCTTGCCGTAATTGCGGCGGAACTTTATGGCGTGTATGTTAGGGTCCTTGACCGAGAGCTCCTTTATGACCTGCCACGAGTTGTCGGTGGAGCCATCGTTGACGAAGATAATCTCATAGCTGAAGTCGTTGGCTTTCATCACGCGCTGTATCCACGCTTGAAGCTCTGGCAACGACTCTGCCTCGTTGAAAAGTGGTATGACTACGGATATGTTCATTTTTCTTGTTGTTTCTTTATTGGTTGGCGCCTCTCCTTGCCGTGCTTCTTCTCGTTATCAAGGCTATGGGGAAGCTCATGAAGAATCCCATGAAGATGTTTTGCATCATGAATACGAAGGCTATCTCCACGGGCGACAGGTCGCCTATCATGGCTATGGATTGTCTCAATCCCTCGACGGAAACGCCCTGGGCGCGGTAGAACGGCTCAAGGGCCTTGATGCTGGATAGCAGCATCGACACCAGCGCGCCATTGTCGAGAAAGCGGAAGTAGACATACTGCGCCACGGCGAAGAGCATGGAGGCGTAGAAGAACGTGAAGACGGAGAAGGCCAGTGCCCTGCGAAACGAGATGACGCCTTGAAGGGCGTAGTCGCGAAACTTCACGAGCAGCCAGCCCACGAAGAATGGTGTCGCCATGGCAAGCAGGCTGCCCCATGAGGAAGCCGGGTCGTGGACGATGAGGGCGAACGACGCTATCCATAGCAGGAAGAGCAAAAAACCGTCCTGACGGGCAAAGGCCTTGAGCTGTATTAGAGAGATGACGTTTATCATATTTCGGGTGCAAAGGTACGCATTTTTTAGAGGTAGACAGGGTGGGGAAGTGGAAAAAATATGTTAAATATTGCTTTTTCAACATGATATTATTTTCGTTATTCCGTAATTTGTCTTACCTTTGCACCCGCATTTGAGAAAACCCCTCAATATGACATGGGCAAGTCTCTTACGGCCAGCTCCCTCGGAATCCCCCAGGACGGGAACGTAGCAAGGGTACTTGGTTGTAGCGGCGCGATAAGAATCGCTTGCCCACCCGCCTCTTTAGCTCAGTTGGCCAGAGCACGTGATTTGTAATCTCGGGGTCGTTGGTTCGAATCCGACAAGAGGCTCAAGAAAATCCGGCGCGTCTCCTTATGAGGTGCGCCGGTTTTTCTCTTTATATGCACTGACTTGTTTTGTGTCACCTCCTTTTTCGGTCTCTTCTTTTGCCTTTACCCAGAATATTCATTGTTCTTCATTTCGTTTCAATGTATGAACAATACTTGGCAAGCAGGTTCTCCAATGGCAAGTCACCTCTTTTGAAGCGTTCCGCATCCAAGGGCAGCACTCTTTCACGCACGGGCATCTTGCCTTTGTATATCGCGGTCAAGTAGTTTGCGCCATTATCCTCCACGATAGCTATGTCGGAAAATAATTCGGTCATGTCTTCATGACCGTATATGATGGAATAACTTGGACGCTTGGCTCCAGGAATGTCCTCACGCAGAATGTCTTTCGCCACAAGGTCTTGTATGTCGCGGATGGCTGTGTCCTTGGAGCATTTGCCGAGCGAGGCCCATGTCTTTGACGTAATCTTTGCCTCATAACCATCAAGGAAAAGATTAAGAATGTCTGTCTGACGTTGATTTAGCGACACTGTTGAAGCTTTCTGCCAGAAGAGGCTCTTGTTGAGTATTGTGCTGACCACATTCTCAGCTTCGTCAAGAGCTGTAGACAGTGTGTTGGCATACCATGAAATCCACTCTGTTATGTCTCCGTCGCCATGTTGTGTCTTTTCCAGAATGTCATAGTAATGATTTTTGTCCTTGTTTATCTGCGAGGAGATATTATAGAAGCGGAACTCACTCTTGTCGGCACGAGCCAACAACATGTCAGAAAGTATGCGTGCCAACCGTCCATTGCCGTCCTCAAACGGATGAATACTCACGAACCAAAGGTGGGCGATGGCCGAGCGAACGACATAACTTATATTCTCATCCCTGTTGAACCAGTCAAGAAACATTGTCATTTCTCCTTCTATACGCTCTGGCGCAGGAGCAATGTAATGCACTTTCTCTCTGCCAAACATTCCTGATACGATATGCTCTTCATTTGTGCGGTATTTGCCTACCTCAATCTGCGAACCCTCACTAAAGCCTGTCGGAAAAAACGCAGCTTGCCAAGCACATAGTTTATCCTTGGTCAGCGGTCGGTCATAATGACTTACAGCGTCAAGCATTACCGCCACGACAGAGTCTACATAATGCGATGGCGCGATTTGTTTGACGTTCTCAATTCCAAGCTTTCGGGCAATAGACGACCGCACCTCATCAACATTCAGACGGATACCTTCTATCTCTGACGAATAAACAACATCATACGTCAGGTTTTCAGCCATCGCTTTCAGTTTGCTGTCAAAACCGAGTGAGGCAAGTCTGCCATACAGCAAGCCTTGCTTACGGTTAACCTTTTCAAGAATCGCCGTAAGTGTCGATGCGTCCCATTTGAATGCCGTCCAATTGTCTCTTTCGTGTATGTACATACAATAAAATCACTCATGCGACATTAAAGGCTTGATAACGTCGCAACATTTGCGACAAAATTAATGGTTTTTTGTCGCATTGCCAAAAATAAACGCGAAATAATCTTTTGGCGCAAAGTCCTTAAACACGAAGAAGCTATCTATATGTAGCTATTCTGTATTGTTTTTTATATTTGCGATTGGTTGGAATACCACGGCGTGGTATTCTCTGTACCACGGTGTGGTACTCTCAATACCACGGTGTGGTACTGCCTGTACCACGCCTTGGTACTCGCCGTACCAAACCGCGGCGAAAATCTGGTACGGCGCGTGGGGGGGGAAAAAAAATCCTCGTGCGCTCCAATAGCGTACAATCTTTTAAACATCTTGTAATGAGTGGTTTATATTGCCATATTATAAATGAAATAGCAATCGCTATATTAGAACAATTTGCATGAAATAGCTTGATTTATAATGATTATCGCAAAATTTAATGTATATTTGCGGCAAAATTCGGTGAATTTATGAAACTAAACAAGATAAAAGATGTCTTAGACAGCAAGGGGATTTCAGCAAGTATGTTGTAGAACTTCTGATAATAAAATATTATTTGAATATGGGCATAAGCAAAGATTTAACAGAAGAGGACATCAAGTTCCGCTATATCAACGAAGCCATCACAAGTAAGGGATGGTCAAAGGATAGTATATTCATGGAACAGAAGGTTAAATTTACTGACGGTAAAATTAGCCTTCACGGTAATCTTGTGCATAGAGAGAAACCGAAGTTTGCCGACTATGTACTTTATGCAAATAAGGCAACACCCATTGCTATTGTAGAAGCAAAGGATGCCAATCATTCTGTTTCTCATGGATTGCAACAAGCCATGACCTATGCCCAAATGCTTGATGTAAAGTTTGCATACAGTTCAAATGGTGAAGGTTTTGCCGAACATGACTTCTTGACAGGCAAGGAACGCACTTTTGCCATGGACGAATTTCCAACAAAAGAAGAACTTATCGAAAGATATAAAAATGAGGCTAACGATGGAAACGGACTTAACGAACAAGAGCTGGCTATCATAAAGCAGCCTTTTTGCACTGGTCAGAATATATTCCCGCCACGATATTATCAGCGCAATGCAGTAAACCGCACAGTCAATGCTATCGCAAAAGGACAAAACCGTGTGCTCCTTGTCATGGCAACTGGCACAGGCAAGACATATACTGCATTTCAGATTGTATGGCGTTTACTTAAAAGTGGTTTGAAGAAGAAAGTGTTGTATCTTGCCGACCGCAACATATTGGTTGATCAATCCATACAGCAGGACTTCAAACCATTAGAAAAGGTAACGCACAAGATAGACTACTCAAAAGACAAGAACCACTTGGAAGAATTGGGTTCTTATCAAGTGTTCTTTGCACTCTATCAACAGTTGATTGGACAGAATGATGCCAAAAACTATAAGGAGTTGTTTCCTAATCCAGACTATTTTGATCTTGTTATCGTTGATGAGTGTCATAGAGGTAGCGCAAAGGATGATAGCAACTGGCGAAACATCTTGGAATACTTTTCTTCGGCTACTCATATAGGTATGACAGCAACACCAAAAGAAACAAAGTACCAGTCAAGTATTGGCTACTTTGGTGAGCCTATATATACATATAGTCTTAAAAACGGAATTGAGGACGGTTTCCTAGCTCCTTTCAAGGTAATCAACATCACAACCAACATTGGCGATGAGTGGAGACCGACAAAGGGACAAAAGGATATATACGGCAACGAGATAGAAGACCGCATTTATAACAACAGCGACTATGACTATAACATTGTCATAGAAGACCGCATAAGGGAAGTTGCGCAAGAGATAACCAACTATCTGAAAAGTACAGACCGCATGGCTAAGACCATCGTGTTCTGTGCTGATGAAACTCATGCGGAACGTATGCGTATGGCTTTGGCTAATGCCAATGCTGACATGTGCAAGAAAAATCCCGACTATGTGGTTCGTATAACTGGTAGTGACGAATACGGAAAAGGCAAGTTGGATTATTTCATTTCTGTTGCCGAGAAATACCCTGTCATAGCGACAACAAGTAAGTTGCTTTCAACTGGTGTTGATTGCAAAATGACGAAACTGATTGTGCTTGACCAACAAATCGGCTCTATGACAGAGTTTAAGCAGATTATCGGTCGTGGCACTCGTCTTCGTGAGAAAGAAGGAAAGACGTACTTCACAGTAATGGACTTCCGCAACGTAACACGATTGTTTGCAGACCCTGATTGGGACGGACCGATTGAGATAGACCCGAACTATCCGCCCAAGCAGAAAGAGCCTACGTATGTTCTTCCTGAAGACGACGAGCCTAAAGGCTCGAAAGAGCCAGACCCCGAACCACGACCAAAACCGATTGTTGCCAAGGATGGTTGTCAAGTGATGGTCATTAACAAGGTCGTTTCGGTCTATGATACAAATGGTAAGTTGCTTCGCACGGAAAGCATTACCGACTATACAAAGAAAAGTATCATAGATACATACGCTACGATTGATACATTCACTTCCAAGTGGCAAGAAACCAAGAAAAAGTCTGATATTGCTGAAATGCTTAAAGACAGTGGTATTGATCTTGCAGCATTGAAGCACGACCAAGACATGGACGATGTTGATGATTTCGATTTCATCTGCCATATAGCCTACGGCAAGAAAACGCTTACACGACATGAACGTGCCGAACAAGTGAAGAAACGAGACATATTCAGCAAGTATGGTGAACAGGCACGACTTGTGCTTGAAGCCTTGTTGGATAAGTACACCAAGGAAGGTGTGTCAGAATTGGAAAGTCTTACTGTGCTTGAAAATGACCCATTCCGCAAATTGGGTTCAAAGGCAAACATCGTGAAGTTCTTTGGTGGCAAACAAGGCTATCTTGATGCCGTAAAGGAACTGGAGCAAAACATATATAGTATAGCATAAAGTAAAAACAAAATATGAGTTTGTCAAATTTCGTAAAACGAGTACGCAATATAATGCGCAATGATGCCGGTATCAACG